>Ga0105099_10000533_pt1 | contig 26066 bp, 21 predicted proteins | sample PPLLak3cmMay2015_2_FD_79138 | JGI IMG/M metagenome (GOLD analysis project Ga0105099, IMG submission 79138) | Freshwater sediment microbial communities from Prairie Pothole Lake near Jamestown, North Dakota, USA - PPLs Lake P8 Core (1) Depth... | ecosystem: Environmental > Aquatic > Freshwater >... | reverse complement strand
GCCCCATCTGGATTATCTCGAGATCGAAAACGGCTTGAATCTTTACGCCAAACGCCGCGCCTCGACCGAGAGCCGCCTGACCGCCCGAAGCCGGATGACGTACGCCGAAGAAACGCCCGAGCTGATGGACGAAACCGCCCATGGGGCCTGGCTCGATTTCCTCTCGACCCAGGGGTTGACCTATCTCCGGGCCCACATCAAGTATCTGTCCAAGGCGAAATTCGACGTTGTCCGGGTTGAGGAGGAGGTCTCCGACCGCATTCGGATCCAATTTCTCCGCGGACGCCCCGGCATCATCGAAAAATGAAGGAATCTCGCTTGACCGTGAAGCCTTGTTGCTTTCGGAAAAATATTTGTGTTAATATTTTATACAGTTGATGGAAAATGGACACCGCTTTCTCCTTTTTGATCATCGGCAAAAACCCGTCCCTCTACGATCAGCTCCGGGCCGCCAATCCATCGCCGGATATCCGGCTTTTCTTCTGCGGCCGGGGGGAGAACGTCTCCGGATTTGTCCAAACCAATAAAATCCGGGCAATCCTTCTGGACGCAGAAGAAGGCCCGGAGGAATGCCGGGGCCTCATCCGGGAGCTCAAAACCTTCGATCCGCAGCTCCAGGTTGCCGTCACCGGTCCGCCGGCGCCGCCGGAGGACATCCTTGGATGGGTCGACGGCGGAGCCCTCGATTACTTCCCCCGGCCGGTCGAGCCCGATAAGATTTTCGGATCCATCCGGCGGGTTCTCGAGCGTCAGGAGTTGCGCCGGGAGACGAGCCTCCTTGAGCGAAAGCTGGAAAAGAAATACGTCTTTCAGGGGATGGTCTCACGGAACCCGGCGATGCTCGACCTGTTCGCCCTGGTCGAGCGCATCGCCCGGCACTTCTCCAGCGTCCTGATCACCGGCGAGACCGGAACGGGAAAAGAGCTTTTGGCCCGCGCTCTCTTCCAGCTGACCGAAAGGAAAGCCCGCCAGCTCGTCATCTCCGATTGCGCTTCCATCCCGGACACGCTGTTTGAATCGGAGCTCTTCGGCCATGTCCGGGGCGCATTCACCGGAGCCGATCGGACGAAAAAAGGCCTGTTTGAGGAGGCCCACGACGGCCTCATCTTCCTGGACGAGGTCGGGGAAATCCCCCTGGTCGTCCAATCCAAGCTCCTCCGGGTCCTGGAAAACAGGCAATACCGGCCGATCGGCGGGACCGAGGTCAAGTACGTCAATGTTCGGGTGATCGCCGCGACCAACCGCGACCTGCCCGAAATGATCCGAAAAAATGCCTTCCGGGAAGACCTCTTCCATCGCCTCAACCGGGTCGAAGTCCGGATTCCGCCCCTCCGCGACCACATGGAGGATATCCCCCTGCTCATTCGCCATTTTCTGGACGCCCTGAACAAGTCTTACGACAAGGCGATCCAGGGCGTGAGCCGTGACGTCCAGAAGCTGTTCCTGAAGTACAATTGGCCGGGAAACGTCCGGGAGCTGGAGAACGCCCTCCAAAGCGCCGTTCTGGTGACTCGCAAGGATTTTATCGACCTGATTGACCTCCCGAAATCCGTCCGGGAGCCGGCCGCCGCCCATCGCCGGGCCGTTTTCGTCGAACGGGAAAACCTCTCGAGCCTGGATGACCTGGAGAAGGAATACATCTCCTACGTCCTGACCCAAACGAAGAACAACCTCAAGCGCTCGGCGGAAATCCTGGGAGTATCCCGAACGACGCTCTACAACAAGCTGTCCAAGTACGGACTCGAACGGTCCTGACGTCGGCCCGGTCTTTTTTTTCTACGACGGGCCAGCGGGGTCTTCTTCTTCGGCCAAGGGAAAACGGACTCGGCTGGTAATCCCGGGTCCGCCGAAGGAAAGCCCGAATCCGGGCCAGAAGCTCTTCGAAGGCGAACGGCTTGGCCAGATATTCGTCAGTCCCCTCGGACAGGCCCAAGACCTTGTCCTCGACCGAGTCCTTGGCCGTGAGCATGAGGATCGGAGTGAGAATCGCGCTCCGTCGAAGCTCCCGGCAGACGGCGAAGCCGTCTTTTTTCGGGAGCATCACGTCGAGGATGATGAGGTTATAGGGATTGAGCCGGGCTCTCGCCAAGGCCTCCTCGCCATCGGCGCAGACATCGACGGCGAATTGCTCCTCGCGAAGGCCTTTCTGGAGGAAAGCTCCGACTTTCCGGTCATCCTCGACGACAAGAATGCGCATGATCCTCAATCATAGTGATTGTGCAGGCTGCCCAGGTTTCCGAAACGCGGATTGACGACGTTGCTGAAGACCGAGCCGAACGTGAAGCTCAGGCTGAGATCAATCCCGAATTCGTACTCCGTCGCCAGTTCCTTGCGCTCCAGGAGGATTTCCTCCAGGGTCGCATTTCCCTTGGGCAGGGAGAGCTGGTCCCGGACGCGTTCATAGCGGGCGTCGATATTGAACTCCAGCCCTTTCAGAATGCGAAAGGACAGCTCGGTGAAAATATTCAAGCGGTTTTTCTTGACATCGTGAAAGTAATGAGACCCTTCTAGGCTCGCGTAAAGACTGCCCCACGGCTCCTTGATTTCCAAGGTGGCCGAGACGGCCTGGCCGAAGAGGGTTTCCTTCAGCTTGTCATAGATCGTCTCCTCCCGGTAGCGGACGGATTCGAAGCCGATCTTATACATGAACCGGAGCTGGCGGCGGGTCGACTCGGCGTAGGGGAAGAGGTTGTATTCGATCATTGGGGCCGGGGCGATCGAAAATTTCACGTTGCTGAACGTCGACGATTCGGCGGCGACATAAAGGCCGACCGACCAGTGCTCGCCGAGGCTTTTTGCCAACAGCCCGACGAAGTTAAGGTTCTTGGAATCGCTCGCGATGCGCTCGCCGTCGTATTCGAACTCGTCCCGGTTGAAAAACGTCATCATCCCCATCCGGAACTTCCAGTCCGGAGTGATTTTGTTGGCCGAGGCCGAAAAGGACAGCTGTTGGGATTCCTGCCGGCTTTCGCTGTCGAACTCTCCGCCCACGCTCAGGCTGAAGACCCAGAATTTCCAGGGATCGACGACATCGGTCGGCTGGAGCTCCTCCCGGCATTCGATCGTCAGGAGGTCGCGGATGGAGGTCTTGGCGACATAGGGAATCAGGCCCATTTTGAGAACCGCGACATAGCCCTTGCGGACCTCGTCGTCGGTATCGGTTGTGTTGGAGGCATAGATGAGGTTGCCGGCGATGCCTTCAAACGTTCCCTGGCCGATGAAGGCCATGGCGTACTCGGTCCCGCCGCTTCCGGTCGACTGGGTCGTGACCAGGATATGGACGTCGGCTTCCTTGCGGTCCCGGACGTAATTGACGAAGGGGATCTCCTTGCGGATGAAATCCATGTCGCCTTGTTCGAAATCCAGGAAGACCCGAGGTGCGGTTTTTTTCCAATCGGCGATCCGGTTAACCGTTTGAGAAGAATCGGCGCCCGTCTCCTGGGCGTGAAGAGGAAGGGTCAGGAAAAGAGACGCGGCCGCCAGAAGAAGTCCGGCCGTTTTCATTTTAAACATCTGTTCCCCCGCTGCAACGATTTTCCCGCGTTTTGGGCTTCGGCCCGCCGCGGAAACGATGTCTTGCGGCTTTATTGTAGCGTCGCTTCCTTAAACGGCCGTGAGAGAAAGATTAATTTTTTCTCACCATGCACGGGTGCCGGAGCAGAAGGCCGCCCGGATTTGGTCGAGCCCCCGGCGGAGGAGGTCCTCCGGCAAGCCGAATCCGAGACGGAAGTGGCGGTCATCCTCGAAAAAACCTCCGGGGACGACCGCCGTGTCTTTCGTCTCCAGTAGAACCCGGGCCAAGTGGTCCCCGCCCCCAAGCTCCCCTTCCCGGACAACGACCCGGGGAAAGGCGACGATCCCGCCGTCGGGCTCCACCCAGCGCAGGCCGGGCGTCCGGCTCATGAATTCACGGACGATGGCTTTATTGGCCTCTATCCAACCCCGGTTTCTGGCTTTTAAGACATCCAGGAGAGGGAAAATCCGGGCTGATAGCTGTTCGGCCGGCAGGACATGTTCGACATGGAGGTTATCCACCACATGGCGGAGGGCCGGGATGACCGCACGGGGGGCCAGAATCCAGCCGCAACGGAGCCCGGAAAGCCCGAAGACCTTGGTCAGGCTCGAGATCACGACAATATTGTCCGCCAGCCCGAAAGATGTGTGCGGGCCGTTCCCCGCCTCGAATTCGAGGTAGACTTCGTCGATCAGAATATAGGCTCCGTGTCCGGCGGCGATTCCGGCCAATTCCTTGACCCTTTCGGGTAAAAGCCTCGTCCCGGAGGGGTTATGAAGGTTCGAAAGGATGACAAGCTTCGCTCCCGACGGAAACCTCTCGGCGAATTCCGCCGGATCAACCGAAAAATCCCGCTCGAAGGGACGGTCGAAGCGGAAGACCCGGCCGCCGACCGCGCGGGGAACGGATCGCAACGGCTCATAAGCCGGTTTTTCGACGTAGACGGCGTCTCCGTCCGCAAGGAGGGCGGCGCAGGCCAGGAAGACGGCCTGGGATGTGCCGACCGACGGAACGACACATTCGGAGTCGGTCCCATACCGGGCGGCGATCATATCGAGGAGCGGCTTCCAGCCATACGGATGCTCGCCGTTGAGCTTCAGGTCAGCCAAGTCGAGGTCGAGGCCGAGGTCGGAAAACTCCAGGCCGGGGACACCCGACCGGGCCAGGTTGACCGCCGCCCGGGTCCCCGCTTTGGCCCATTCCATGTACACGATGGGATCAAAGCGCATCGGCATCCTTCACCTTTCGCCGGACAAGTGCGAAAATCGGTAAGCCGGCGAGAATAATGGCCGTCCCGATGAAGGATTTCACCGGAGACGAAACGAAAACGTTCACCACGACCGCAACGGCGATAAGAAAAAAGAGCATCGGCGTCAGCGGGTATCCCCAGGTCCGGTAAGGCCGCTCGAGATCGGGCAGCTTTCTCCGCAGGACAATCAGGGCTAGGGCGGTGAAGCCGTAGAAGATCCAATCGCCGAATGTCACATACTGGAGCAACTGGCCGTACGTGTTGGACAGAAGAAGCCCCGAGGCCCAGATGGCCTGGATGAGGATGGCGATATGCGGAGTCCCGAACCGGCGATGGACGCGAGCCGCCGCGGGGATGAACATCCCCTTCTCGGCCATGACCTGGTAGACCCGGGCGCCCGTCAGGACGAAAACATTGGTGATGCCGAAGGTCGAAACGACGATGGCCGCAGAGATGAACCTGGCTCCCCAGGGGCCGGCCATCGCCTCCAAGGCATCTGAGGCGAGCTTTGTCGAACCGGCGATGGCCTCGATCGGCAGGGCCCGGACATACGCGACATTCGACATGATATAGACGATGATAACCAGCGAAACGCCCGAGATAATGGCCAAGGGCATCGTCCGGCCGGGATTTTTCACCTCGCCGGCGACGAAATTCAGATTTTGCCAGCCGCCGTAGGAAAAGAGAGCCGGCATCAGGGCCAGCCCGAGGGCGCTCAGGACCTTGAGCCCGACGCCGTCGGGAAACAAAGGTCCCAGGCCCCCCATCGGCGCTTTAAAGATGAAGACTCCGACAAAGATCAGGACGGCCAGGGCGGCGATCTTCAGGACGGTGAAGACGTTTTGGACCCAGCTGGCCGGTTTGATCCCAAAAATATTGACCGCGGTCAGCAGCCAGATGATGCCGGCCGCGATCAGGCGGGAGACGGGATCGGACATCGGGATGAACGTCCCGATGAACCGGGCGCAGGTCGTCGAGACGGCGGCGATCGCCCCGGTTTGGATGGTGCTGAACAGCGTCCAGCCGAAAAGGAAACCGAGCCAGGGGGCAAACGCCCGCTCGAGATAAATCACCTGGCCGCCCGACTGGGGGAACATGGCTCCCAGCTCGGCGAAACACACTCCCCCCAGGAAAGCGATCAGGCCTCCGGCTACCCAGACCAGGAGGAGCTGGGAGGATGTCCGGCAGAACTTGGCGCTTTCGGCCGAATTCATGAAAATGCCGGAGCCGATAATCGCCCCGGCGACAATCATCGCCGCGTCAAACCAGCCGAGCTTCCGAACGGACATCAGGGCGTTCTCCTTCCGCCTATCTTTACCTGAACCTTCGGTCGAAATCAACGTATAACCAAGGGACGCTTGCCGGGGGAATGATTTTTCCCGGCCGGCTCCGCTCCGGAAAGGGATTTGGCTTTCCCCTGCCGGTTCGGATAAAATACCCGTTAAAGACCGGCCGACGGCCGGCAAAAGGAGAGTTCAAATGAAGAAGCGCATGACGGTCGGTCTGCTGGCGGCGGCTCTGATTCTCGGCCTGGGTCTTCAAGCCCAAGCCCAGACAGTCGCCGAAATCATGGCCAAGAGCATCGAAGCCCAGGGGGGCAGAGACGCCATGTCCAAAATCAAGGATTCCACGATGTCCGGGACGATGGAGCTCATTCAAATGGGCATGTCCGCAGCCCTGACGATCTACCAGAAAGAGCCGGATAAAATGCGGATGGATATCGATGTCATGGGGATGCTCATCACCTATGCCTATGACGGGAAAAAGGGCTGGTTCACCAATCCGCAGACCGGCGTAGCCGAGGAAATGACCGAACAGCAGAGCCGGGACCAGAGGCTCCAGGCCATGGGCTATGACGCCGCCCTGAATCCCGAGAAGCACGGGATCACCTACGTTCTCAAAGGCAAGGAAAAGGTCGGCGACAAGGAATGTTTCGTCCTCGAGCAGATATTCAAAGACGGCCTCAAGGCCACGGTCTTCATCAATTCGACCACGTACCTGACCGAAAAAACGGTCTCGAAGTCCGATGCCATGGGCACCGAAGTCGAATCGGAATCGATCATGGGGGATTACCGGAAGATCGACGGGGTCATGGTTCCTTTCGCCCTGACCATCTTCCAGGGAGGAGCGGAATACGGCCGGGTGACGGTCACCAAGGTCGCGTTCAACCAGAACCTCGAGGACAGCTTCTTCCAGATGAAGTAAGCGGCCCCTCGGTCGGATTGTCCTAAAAACGACGACCTGACGGCTTCCCGCTCAGCTGAACGGGCAGCCGTCAGGTCGTTTTATTTTCGGTCTTCCGTCAGCCGTTCTTCTTGACGAACTCCTCCATGAAAGCCACGAGGGTCTGAACGTTGTCCACCGTGACGGCGTTGTAGGTCGAAACCCGGATGCCGCCGATATCCCGGTAGCCTTTCAGCCCGATCATACCGTTTTTCTTGGCCTCTTTGACGAACGTGTCGGTCAGCTCCTCGGTCGGGAGGAAGAAGTCCACGTTCATGTACGAGCGGTCGGCAGCTTCGGTGACGAACGGCTTGAAAAAGCCCGGGTGGCGGTCGACGCAGCCGTACAGCAGCTCGCCCTTCTTCAGGTTGTTGGCTTCGATGGCTTTCAAGCCGCCGATGGATTTGTTGTAAGCCAGGACGTTGCGGAGGATGTAGATTCCAAAACACGGCGGGGTGTTGTAGAGGCTGTTCTTTTCGGCATGGATCTTGAAGCGAAGGTAACTGGGGAGGTCTTGGGCTTCGCACATCTCCAGGAAGTCGTCGCGGATGATGACGACGGTGACGCCGGACGGTCCGATGTTTTTCTGGGCTCCGGCGTAAATCATTCCGAACTTGGAGACATCGAAGGGGCGCCACATGATGTCCGAGGACATGTCGCAGATGTAGGGCTTGTCCGTCGGGGGAAAATCCTTGAACTGTGTCCCCTCGACCGTGTTGTTGGAGGTGAAGTGGACAAAGGCGCTATCGGGATGGAAGGCGTATTCCCCGGCTTTCGGCAGGCGGGCGAATTTCAATTCCTTAGTCGTCGCGGCGACGCGGACGTTGTCCCCGCCGACCAGCTTGGCTTCCTTATAGGCTTTTTCAGCCCAGTTGCCGGTCAGGATGTAATCCGCTTTCCGGCCCCCCCGGAGCAGGTTCAGGGGAATCATGCCGAAGGAAAGATGGGCGCCGCCCTGGAGCAGCAGAACCTTGAAGTTGGCCGGGAGTCCGAGTAATTCCCGGACCAGCGCCAGGGCTTCCTCGTGAACCGCGTCGTATTCCTTGGAGCGGTGGCTGATCTCCATCACCGACATGCCGGTGCCGGCGAAGTCGAGAAGCTCGTCCTGGGCCCTCTTCAACGGCTCCAGGGGCAATCCGGCGGGGCCGGCGTAGAAATTGATGACTCGATGGGACATCGATCGACCTCCTTAATGATGATGAACTCGGAACGCCGAGGGACTATCTTAGCTCCGCAAGCCAAGATAGTAAAGAGCGGAAAGGGGGTCGTCAGGTCGTCTCGATTTCCTTCAGGACGTCATGGGCCAGGCGGAGGGCCCGGAGCCCTTCCTCGCCGCTGACTTTGCCCTGCCGGCCTTCGGCGATGCAGGTCAGGAAGTTGGAGATTTCCTTCTTCAACGGCTCTTCCTTCTTGATCTTGACGCTCTTGATGTCCGTTTGCCGGCCGCTCAAGGGGAAGATTTTCACTTCCTGGTCGATGTAATCGATGGCGTAATAGGCGGTGGGTTCGAAGATGCGGAGCTTCCGGACTTTTCCCTGGTGAACCCGGCTGGCCGTCAAGGTGGCGACGCAGCCGCCCTTGAATTCCAAGCGGGCGTTGGCGATATCGACCTTGTCCGAAACGACATGAATGCCCGTGCTCCGGATGACCGCGACCTCGTCCTTGATCAGGGTGGTGATGATGTCCAGGTCATGGACCATCAGGTCCAGGACGACATCGACGTCCAGGGACCGGGCCGAGAACGACCCCAGGCGCTGGACTTCGATGAACTTCGGCTCGGAGATGATGTCTTCCACGGCTTCGACCGCGGGATTGAACCTCTCGAGATGTCCGACCTGGAGAATCAGGCCGTTCTTTTTAGCCGCGGCGATCAGGGCTTCGCCCTGCTCGACGGTCTCGGTGATGGGTTTCTCGACGAGGACATGCTTGCCCCGCTCGAGCAGCCGGAGGGCGATGTCATAGTGGGCCTTGGTGCTGGCCGCGACGATGCCGGCGTCGATGTCGTCCAGCATCTCCTCGAAATCCTGATAATAGTGGACGCCGTGGCGGTTGCCGATCTCAAAGGCCTTCTTGAAATCGATGTCGGCGACCGCCCGTAAATCCGCCTCTTCAAGGTAGGAGGCGATCCGGGCATGCTGCATGCCGAGGTAGCCGACGCCGATGATTCCAACTTTGATTTTTTCCATGATGTTTCCGTTCAGCTTTTGGCCAGGACGGCCAGGCCCGAGGCGTCCGCCAAGGCCAGGGATTCCTCTCTCTCGAAGAAGGGAACGCGCCCGGCTTCGATCACCAGGGCGGCCGCCTTCACCTGGATCAGCACCCGGACCGTTTCCCGTCCGACCATCGGGACGTCGATTCTGGCCTCCTGCCGGGTCCGGGCGGTCTTGAGGACAACTACCCCCTCCCCCGCCAGGGCGGCTCCGCGGCGGATCGTTTCATCCGTACCGTCCATGCCTTCGACGGCGACGACGGCCCTTTTCTTGACGACCAGCGTCTGTCCGATGTCCAGGTCGGCCAAAGCCTTGACCAGGGGCCAGCCGAACGCAGCGTCGGCCAAAACCGATTCGCCGCCGTCGGCTTTCCCCAGGACGCCCTCGGGACAGAGAAAGGGGGTGAGAAAAGCCGAGGGGTCGAGGATCTTGAGACCCCGGCTCTCGAGGCATTCGATCAGCGATTTCAAGAGGGTTGCCGGTTGGAGGTCCGGCGGCCGGAGGCCCATCGCCGCAATCTCCGCCTCCGGAAAGCCGTCCGCGAAAATCGTCCGATGCTCGACTTTGCCGAACATCACCGCTTCCGCAACGTCGTGGCTCTGAAAGAACGAGACCATCTTTTGAAGCTCCAGCGGGCCGATCCAGGCAAACGCCTCGGCCTCCCGCTCAAGCTCCGTTGAGGCGGCGCCCCGAAGACCGGCGACCGGGCAGAACCACCCGAGCTTTTTGGCTTCGGCCAGGGCCCGGAGGGGGAAGGCGCCCCCGCCGGCGATTATTCCGATTCGCCGTCCCATGTCGCCGAAGTCTTTTTGACAAAGCCGCGCTTGGCCGCCCGGACGAAGGACAGGATTTCCTCCCGGTCCGGGGACGGGGGGATTTCGGCTTCGATCCGGGCCCGGGCTTGGGCGGTGTTGAGGCCCTGGTAAAAGAGAATGTTGAAGACCGCTTTGACCGCGGCGATGCGTTCCCGGGAGAAGCCGTTCCTCCGGAGGCCGACGAGGTTGAGGCCGATCATGCGCGTCGGACGCTGGCCGGCCACCCGGCAGAAGGGCAGGACGTCCTGGGTGATCATCGAGCCTCCACCCATGAAGGAAAACCGGCCGATACGGCAGAACTGGTGGACGCCGCTCATCGCCCCGACCAGGGCCGAATCCCCCACCACGCAGTGGCCGCCGAGGGTGGCCCCATGAAGGAAGATGGTTTTGTTTCCGACGACGCAGTCGTGGGCGACGTGGGCGTAGGCCATAAAATAGTTGTCGTCGCCGATGAGCGTGACCAGGTTCTGCTTGATTGTCGGCCGATGGACGGTCACCGACTCCCGGAAAATGTTCCGGTCACCGATGCGGATCCGGGTCGGCTCGCCCTTGTACCCGATATCCTGGGGAAAGCCGCCGACAGCGACGAAGGGGAAGAACCGGTTGTCCGCCCCGATGTCGGTCTGTCCGTCGATATGAACGTGGGATTCAAGGACCGTGCCCGGTCCCATGGTGACTCCGCCGCCGACGAGACAAAACGGGCCGATTTCCACGCCGGGCGAGAGACGGGCATCCGGATGGACGACGGCCGAAGGATGAACATTCGGTTCAGGACCGGCCATAAAACTCCTCGCGTTCGAGCATCGAGGCCACCATATCCCCCTCGGCCGCGACATGGCCCTCGACAAGCGCCTTCGCCCGAAGATAGTAAAACCGATTTTTCCACTTAAGGACTTCCGCCTCGATCCGGATCTGGTCTCCGGGGACGACCGGCCGGCGGAATTTCATGTTATCGATCTTGCTGAAGAGGACGAACTTCGTTTCCGGTTTTTCGATCGAGTGAAAGAGAAGGATTCCCCCGGCCTGGGCCATCGCCTCGACGATCAGAACGCCGGGCATGATCCGGACGTCCGGGAAATGTCCCTGGAAAAATTCTTCGTTATAGGTGACGTTTTTTAAAGCGACAATACGCTTGGACGGCTCCATCTCCAGGACCCGGTCGACGAGGAGGAACGGGTACCGATGGGGCAGAAACCGGAGAATATCCTCGATGTTTAACACCCGGAAGACCCTTGGCCGGGTTTATTTTCCGGCGGCCTTGGCGGCGTCGTAGCGCTTGATGACTTCCTCGGTGATGTCCGATGTCGGAGCCCAGTAAATGGCTCCGCTCTTCTGGGCGTCGAAAATGATGTCGTAGCCTTTTTCCTTGCCGAGGGCCTGGACGATCGGCATCAGTTCGGTCTGAAGCCGGAGGAAGAGGCGCTGGGAGAGCTCCTGCATGCTGGCCATGGCGTCTTCGGCCACCCGCTTCCGCTCCGTGGTCCTCCGCTCAAGGTCGGACTGGAGCTGGAGAGCCGCTTCGTCGGTCAGGGTCAGCCGCTGGGTGTTGAGCTTGGTCTGGATCGTCCGGATCTGCTCGTCCAGGGTGTTGACGGAGCCGGTGTTTTTCTTTTCGGCTTCCTGGAGACGGGCGATCACCTTCTTGCCTTCGGCCGACTTCTCCAGCACCTGCTGGGAGTCGATGATGCCGATTTTCCCCTGGGCGTAAGTCGTGTTGACGGCGGCCCCGATGAACAGAACGGCCAGAGCCGCAACAAGCCACATCTTCTTCATTTCATTCCTCCTTGAGAAAAAAGACCGGCTCCTCAGAACGTGGTTCCAATCGCGAAACGGAAGGCGAAATTGGAGTCGTCCGAATAGATCCGGCGGTTATTATACGAAAAAATCAGGCGGAAGGGAATCCGGAGAGCCGGGATGAAGATCCGGGCCTCGACTCCGGTGCAGGAAAAGACGTCCGTCAGGCTGAATTTCTGGCCCTGGCTCCAGGCATTGCCCCGGTCGTGGAAAAGGATCAGGTAGACCGGGCCGCCGACCGCCCAGATGTATTCGGCGTTGATGACGAGCTGCTTTTCCCCGCCGACCAGCGTTCCCGAGGAATTCCGGGGCCCGATGGAGTAGATCTCGTATCCCCGGAGATTGCGTTCGCCGCCAAGGAAGAACCGCTCCCAGAACGGCACATTCGACCCGCGGAGGGGTTTGATGTAGGAGATTTCGGCGTGGATCCCGATTGAGTGCCAGCCGCCGCCGGTCCCGGTCGCCCGGATGATCGGCTGGTAATGGGTGAAGTCCAACTTGGGCTTGAACATGTGGATCTCGCCCCCGAGCCACGTCCCGGCGTATTTCAAGGTGGCCGAGTACAATGTCCCCGAGCTCGGGGTCAAGGGGCTATCGATGGTCGACCGGTACAGCGACGGGGTGATCGAGCTGATGATGTAATGCCCCATCCCGTACATGTTGAGATAATCCGTGTATCCGCTGTAGCTCTCGGATGCAGAGACGTCGACCAGTTCGTAGCCGTATGTCAGGCTGCCCCGGAAGTAGCCCATGATGCGGGCGTTGGCCGTGACGTCGAAACCCCGGCCCTTCCGGTTATAGAGGTCGTAATAGATGAGATAGCGGTCGTAGATGTTGAATCCGGCCGAGATCGGCTTGTCGAACAGGTATGGCTCGGTGAATCCGAAGCTGTAGTTTCGGATCCGTTTGCCGTACTGGGCGTTGATGTCCAACGTTTCTCCGGCTCCGAGGAAGTTGACCGTCTGATACCCCGCGGCGACAAAGGGGCCCTCGTAGCCGCTGGTTCCGGCGGTAAACTGAATATTGTTCCGCTGGAGCTCGGTGACGGCGACCGAGACGTCGAACTGGGTTGGATTTTCGGGATCGGGAACGATATCGGGATCTTTCTGCAGGTCGACCAAGCCAAGCTGCTTGATCCGGAGGACGCTGTCCCGGAAGACCGAGAACATCATCACATCGCCTTCCCGTAGCAGGATTTCCCGGCGGATGACCTTGTCCTTGGTGAAGACGTTGCCCTTGAACTCGAGCTTCCGGAGGTAGCACACCTCGCCCTCGGCGATCTGGTAGGTCACGTTCACGACCTTCGCCTTGGGATCCAGGGTCTCGACCGGCAGGATTTGGGCGTAAAGATAGCCGAAATTCCGGAAGAGCTCGCCGAGGTCCTCAACGCTCTTTTCCCGGACCGCGGTGTTGTAGATTTCGCCTTTTTTAAAGGGGATTCGGGTCAGGATGCCGACGGTTTTGAAGAACTTGTTCCCCTCGACTTTGATCTCGCCGACTTTATACCGGAATCCGGCTTCGACCGGAATGGTCAGCCGGATCATCTTGCGTTTCTTGGAAAGCGGCCAGAAGGTCCCTTTGACGACTTCGTCCGTCTTGGGCTGGCCGATCACGGCTTCCATATACCCGTTTTCCTGGAAAGCCTTCTTGATGTTGGCCAGGTCGTCGGTAAGCTTATTCTCCTTGTAGGTGTCCTTCCCCATCACCCACGAGAGCAGCGAATGGGGCTTGTTTTCCTTCAAGGCTTCCCGCAGCACGCTCTGGGGAAGCTTGGGACTGCCGATGAACGTCACTTCGGCGATGCGGACTTTCGGCCCTTCGTCGATTTTGAACAGGACTTCAACCTCATTGGCTCCCTTTTTCGAGGTCTCGTATTCGACCTGGGCGGCCCCCAGGCCTTTCTCGAACAGGAGATCCTCGATGGTCTTTTTCACCCGCTGGAGCTTGGCCGGACTGAAGTAAGAGTACGGGAGGAGGGACTCGTCTTTTTCCTTGAGCTTGTTGGTGATGTCATCTTCCTTGACCTTCTTGCCGGTCTTGAAAGACACCGTCCGGACGACCGGATTTTCTTCAAAGACGAACTTGATGACCTTGCCCCGGGCCCCGGCTTCCTCGGTGATCTTGATATTGGAGAAAAAGCCGGTCGACCAGAGGACGCGGAAGTCGTTTTTCAGAGTTTCGAGGTTGTAGTAATCCCCTTCCCGGGACGTGAGATAGTACAAAATCGTGTCCCGGGTGACGCGTTCATTTCCGGTGATGTCGATCCGCTCGATCATCTCCTGGGCGGAGGCCCAGAGCGGCATCAAAAGGGCCATGGCGACTAACGCGATTCTTTTCATGTTCGTATCCTCAAAGATATACCATAACGCGCCGATTTTTCCAACCAACGGTTAAAACGACCGAATCAGGGCCGGCGTTCCAACATTCCCCGCTCGAGCACATATGTTTTCCCGCATAAGGCCGAGACACGCTCGTTATGGGTGACCAGGACGGAGGCCAAGCCCCGTTTCCGGTGAAGGTCCAAAAGCAGGCGGAGAACCCCCTCCCCCGTTTTCCAATCCAGGTTTCCGGTCGGTTCGTCGGCCAGAAGGACGGCCGGGCTGTTGATCAGGGCCCGGGCAATCGCGACCCGCTGCATCTCCCCTCCGGAGAGTTGGGCCGGGCGGCAATTGACTTTGCTCTCCAGCCCCGTTTCCCGGAGCATCTCGCGACCCCGATCCAGGGCGTCCAAACGAGCTACTCCCCCGATCAGAAGCGGAAGAGCGACGTTTTCCAGGGCGGTGAACTCCGGGAGAAGATGAAAAGCTTGAAAAACAAAGCCGATTTTTGCGTTCCGCACCCGGGCTAAAGCAACCGCGTCCAGGCCCGAAAGATCCGCTCCTTCGAGCAACACCCGGCCGGCCGTTGGCCGGTCCAGGGCTCCCAAGAGGTTGAGAAACGTCGTCTTGCCCGAGCCGGAAGCTCCCATCACGGCGGCGATTTCCCCCCGGTCCAAGGTGAAATTCAAGCCGGAAAAGACCCGAAGGACCTCGCCGTCCGGAAGGAGGTAATCTTTCTCCAGATCGACCGCTTTAAGGAGTTCACTCATATTTCAAGGCCTGAACCGGGTCGATTTTAGCCGCCCGGTGGGAGGGGAACAGGGTCGAGAGAAGGCTGATGGAGAGCGAAACGCCGATGATCAAGAGAAGATCCAGAAACGTGATCCGGAACGGGACATACGAAATCTGGTAAATATCCACCGGCACCCGGATCAGCTCGAAGGTATTGGCGGCCACGCACCAGAGCAGCCCGAGGGCCGTGCCCACCGCCGTCCCGACGACGCCGATCATCGCTCCCTGAAAAAAGAAAATCCTCCGGACCTCAGCCGGTGTCGCTCCCAGGGCCATCAGGATGCCGATGTCCCTGGTCTTTTCCATGACCATCAGAATCAGCGTGGCGATGATGTTCAGAGCGGCGACGATGACAATGAGGGTGATCGTCAGGAAAATGATGTTCTTTTCCAGCTTGAGGGCGGAGAACAGCGATTGGTTCAACTCGCCCCAGGTCGTGATATAAACGAGGGGAGGCAGGATGTTTCTCAGGGATTCCTTCAGCCGATCGGCGGCAAAAATATCCTCGATCATGACTTGGAGGTAGCTCACCCGGCCGTCGATCCCGAAAAACTTCTGGGCGGCCGAAAGCCGGGCCAGGGCCGTCGTCGAATCGAACTCATACAAGCCGGTCCGGAAAACGCCCGTCACCCGGAACGTCCGGAACTTGGGCGAGATCCCGAGCGGGCCGAGCTTGGAGGATGTGGTCACGACGGTGATGATATCGCCGACAGCCGCGCCCATCGACGCGGCCAGATCTCGGCCGAGGAGAATCCCCTCCCGCGGTCCGGTCCCCTCTTCCGGGATGGCCCCGCTTTCCAGGACCTTCAGCCACGGCTGGATGTCGCGTTCCGCGGCCAAATCCATCCCTTTAAGGATGGCGCCTTGGCTTTTATCCGCAGCCTGGAGCAGGACGTTACCGTAAACGACCGGCGAAACAGACTTCACCCCGGCGACGGGCCTGATGAGGCCGGCGGTTCCGGTATAATCGGCCAAGCCCTCGCCCGTCAGGTCGGAGATCATGAGGTGAGAGGTCGCTCCGAGGATTTTATCCTGGACGTCCTTCTGGAAACCGGTGATAAGGGCGATGGCGATGATCAGGGCGGCCACGCCGATCGCGATCCCAATCGTCGAAATCAAGGTGATGACCGAGACAAACGCCTGTTTCCGCCGGGCGGTCAGGTAGCGGCGGGCGATGAAACGCTCGTACCCCATGGCCCGCCTTATTTTTCCTCGCGGTTCCGGAGCAAAGGGAAAAGGATCACTTCCCGGATCGAGCGGCGGTTGGCAAGCAGCATAACCAGGCGGTCCACCCCGATGCCCTCGCCGCCGGTTGGCGGCAGACCGTATTCCAGGGCCTGGACGTAGTCCAGGTCGATGGGATGGGTTTCGTCGTTCCCTTTTCTTTTTTCCTCGGCCTGCTGCGCGAACCGGGCTTTCTGTTCGGCCGGGTCGGTGAGCTCGGAGAAGGCATTGGCCAGCTCCATCCCGGCGACCATCAGCTCGAACCGGGCCGCCTCGCTCGGCTCGCCGAGGGCGGACTTGGCCAGGGGCGAAACTTCCTTGGGTGGATTGATGATGAAGGTCGGCTGGACCAAACGCTCCTTGACATGCTTATCGAAGATGATGTCCAGGGCTTTGCCGTAGGTGACCGGCTTTTTCTCCGGGGCGAGCTCCTCGGCCAGCTTGATGATCCGGGGCCTGTCGTCGAAGGCTTCGGGCGGAAGCCCGCTCCCTTCGGCCAGGGCGTCCCGGAACTTGACCCGCCGGAACGGACGCTTCAAGGAGATGACCTGGTCCCCATACGGGAACTCGTCCTTGCCCAGGAGATCGCGGCAAAGGCCGCAGAAAATCTCCTCGGTCATTTCCATCATGTCTTCATAATTTCTGTAAGCTTCGTAAAACTCGAGCATCGTGAATTCCGGATTATGCTCGGCGTCGATTCCTTCGTTCCGGAAATTGCGATTGATCTCATAGACCTTTTCCAAGCCGCCGACGACCAGGCGCTTGAGGTAGAGCTCCGGGGCGATCCGGAGGAAGAGCTCCATGTCCAGGGCGTTATGATGCGTGACGAACGGCCGGGCCTGCGCCCCGCCGGCGATGGCCTGCATCATCGGGGTTTCGACCTCGATGTAGCCGCGGCCGTCGAAATATCGCCGGAGCCAGGAAATGACCGCGCTCCGGAGGCGGAAGACCTCGCCCACCTCGGGATTCATGATCAAGTCCAGATAGCGGCGCCGGTAGCGAAGCTCGACATCCTGAAGGCCGTGCCACTTCTCCGGCAGCGGATGGAGGCATTTGGCCAGGAAGACGAACGATTCGCAAAGCACGGTCATCTCCCCCGTCCGGGTTTTGAAAAGCGGCCCCTCGATCGAAAGCAGATCGCCGATATCCAGCATCTTCCACCGCTCGTAGGCTTCGGCCCCGACTTTGTCGGACCGGATATAGGCCTGGATCCTCGATTTCCCGTCGGAGATGTGGAAGAAGGCCGCTTTGCCCATCAACCGGACCGACATCATCCGCCCGGCGACAACCGTCCGAACGGGAGCCGCTTCGAGCTCCTCGGCGGTCTTGCCGGAACATGCGGCGACCAGCTCGCTTACGGAATGTGTCCGCTCGACCTTGTGGGGAAACGGGTCGACTCCGGTCTCGATCAGACGGCGATACTTGTCCGCCCGGACCAGCTCCTGCTCACTTCTTTGAGCTTCGGACTCCGGTTCCGCGGGGGCGGGGGGGGTGTTCGGGTTCTTGTTTTCGGTCATGATCCTTGTTCTCGGATGTGGATTTGGCTGTCTTCGCCCCGAATTGTTTCTCGCGGACGGCATCGAGGACGCCGTTGACGAAGACGGCCGATTCATCGCCGCTGTAGCATCGGGCAATCTCGACGGCCTCGTTGATGACGATGGCCGGGACCAGGGTTTTTTCCTCGAGCATCTCGTACGCGGCCAGGCGGAGGATGTTGCGATCGATCAGGCCCATCCGGGCCACGCGCCAGTTTTTCGCCGCTCCCTGAATCAGGCCGTCGATTTCCTCCCGCCGGCCGGACACGCCGCGGACCAGCCAGTCGGCGTAAGCCGTTTCGTCGGCCTTGGCCCGGGTCTCCGCTTTCCGGCGAAGGAGGACCGCGTCCGCTCCCTCCTCGTTGAATTCGAGCTCGTAGAGGACCTGGAGGGCCGTTTCCCGGGCCCGGCGCCGTCTTCCCATCGCGGCCTACAGCTTGCTTTCTTTCATCAGGTTGAGGACTTCGACAAGCGACGCGGCGGCGTCCCAGCCCTTATTACCCGACTTCGCCCCGGATCGGTCGATGCCTTGTTCGATGGAATCCACGGTCAGGATTCCCATCGTCACCGGGATGCCGGTTTCCAAGGAAATCTGGGCCAGGCCTTTGGTGACCTCGGCTGCGAGAAAATCGAAATGAGGGGTTTCGCCCCGGACCAGGGCGCCCAGGCAGACGATCCCATCAACCCGGCCGGAAACGGCGAGCTTCTTGACGGCCAGGGGGGCCTCGAACGAACCGGGCACTTTGTACATGGACAGGTCGGCCTCGTCGGCTCCGAGCTTCTTCAGGGCGTCGAGGGCTCCTTCCACGAGCTTGTCGGTCAGGAAGGAATTGAACCGGCTGACGACGAGCCCGATTTTGTACCCTTTGGCCTGTAATTTGCCTTCGTGAATTTTCATCGCATCTCCCCTTTCGCCTCCGATATTCTTCCGTCCCGAAATCCGGTTGAAACGGGTCGACGACGGAGGCTTCTCAGGTGGGGTCATTGTAGCAAAAGCGGACGATTTTTGCACTTGCCTTGTTTTTATCCAACCAGGCGTGTACATTAGTTTCGATTTTCGCTTAACGGGAGGAATTATGCCGGAAGTCAAAACGCCCGCCGTGGTCCCCGTCGCCGACCTGCGCCCCGTCTTCGACCCCGCCGCGCTGCCTTTCGAAACCAGCGCCGCGTGCCCGGCCTGCGAAGACATCATCGGCCAGGACCGGGCTCTCCGGGCCCTCCACACCGGACTGAACATCAAAAACCTCGGCTATAACATCTTCATCACCGGGATGGTCGGCACCGGCCGAACGACGTCGATCAAGCACCTCCTCGAGCGCTTGAAAAAGGACGACCCTCCGCCGGAAGACCTCCTGTACGTCAACAATTTCCAGAACGCCGACGAGCCCCGGCTTCTCCGGCTCCCCGCCGGCCAGGGGCGCCTGTTCGTCGAGGCCATGGACGAGCTCACCGCCCGGTTGCAGAGCCATATCCCCGACCTGCTGAAAAGCGCCTACTATGCCGAAAAACGGGACGCCATCGTCGAAGCCCAGCAGGCCCGCCAAAAAGACATCCTGAAGGCCTTCGAGGACGAAGCGGCCAAGGAAGGGTTCGGCGTCATCCAGGTCCAAATGGGGATGTTCGTCAAGCCGGACCTGATTCCGATCATCGAAGACCAGCCGGTTCCGTTTCCCAAGCTCGAGCAGGCCGTCCGGGAGAAGAAGTTCGACGAAAAAGCCCTGGACAGCCTCAAGACGAAATACGCCGAGCTGTCGAAAAAGCTCGAAGGGATCTTCGAGCGCCTGCGGGATATCGAGGAAACCACCCGCCAGGAATTGAAGGACTTTGACGAGGAGCTGATCACGCCGGTCATCGCCGAAGGAGTCGCGGCCGTCCGGGCGCGGTTCCCCCAGCCGGAGGCTGCCTATTACCTGGACGAGGCGGAGACCTCCCTCGCTTCGGACATCGAGCTCTTCAAGACGGATCAGAAAAAGGACGAGGAGAAGCGGGGCGAGCCGCCGGCCGACCCGTTCGCCGAATACGAGGTCAACCTCCTCGTCGACAACACCGGCCTGGAACATGCCCCCGTCATCATGGAGACCAATCCGAATTACATCAACCTCTTCGGATCGGTCGATGCCTCGGTCAGCCGCCTGGGGGCCTGGATGACCGATTTCACCAAGATCAAGGGCGGCTCATTCCTCAAGGCCAACGGTGGATTCCTCGTCCTCAACGCCCTCGACGCCTTGGTCGAGCCGGGCGTCTGGCCGACGCTCAAGCGGACCCTGCGCAACCAAAGCCTGGAGATCCAAAATTTCGCCTCCCTCGTCCTGATCTCGACCAAGACCCTCAAGCCCGAGCCGATCAAGGTCAACGTCAAAGTCGTCATAATCGGCGACGAGGAGATCTACAACATCCTGTTTTTCCAGGACGAGGACTTTAAACGGATTTTCAAGATCAAGGCCGAGTTCGACACGGAAATGCCTCGTTCGGAAAGCTCGGTTGCCGATTACGTCCGCTTCATCAAGAAAATCTCGGACGAAGGCGGCCTCCTCCCCTTCGACCGGACGGGCATGGCCGCAGTTATCGAGCACGGCACCCGCCTGGCCAGCCGGCAGGACAAGCTCTCGACCCGGTTCCACTACATCGCCGATGTCATTCGGGAGGCCGATTATTGGGCCCGCCAGGACGGAGAAAAGACGGTCGGGGCCCGCCACGTCGCCCAAGCCGTCCGGGAGCGGTTCGAGCGGGTCAACCTCGTCGAGCGCAAGATCCAGGAGATGATCGAGGAGGGCTCGATCCTGATCGATACCGACGGGGCCGTCGTCGGCCAGGTCAATGGCCTGGCCGTGTACAGTCTGGGCCAATTGTCCTTCGGCAAGCCGAGCCGGATCACCGCCCGGACGTCCGTCGGCCGGGCCGGGGTCATCAACATCGAGCGCGAAGCCGACCTCAGCGGCGAAACCCACAACAAGGGCGTTCTGATCCTGGGCGGCTACCTCCGGGGCAAGTACGCCGTCGACAAGCCCTTCGCCCTGACCGCCTCAATCGCCTTCGAGCAAAGCTATGGAGGCGTGGACGGCGACAGCGCCTCTTCGACCGAGGTCTACGCCATCCTTTCGGCCCTGTCCGGACTTCCCCTGCGCCAAGACATCGCCGTCACCGGCTCGCTCAATCAGAAAGGGGAGATTCAGCCCATCGGCGGCGTCAATGAAAAAATCGAAGGGTTCTTCGACGTCTGCAAAGCCCGGACGCTGACCGGCGCCCAAGGGGTCATGATCCCCCACCAGAACGTCCGGAATCTCATGCTGCGGAAGGACGTCGTCGAAGCCGCCGCCGCGGGAACATTCCGGGTTTATCCGGTAAAAACTATCGACGATGGGATCGAAATATTGACCGGCGTGCCGGCCGGACAGAGAAAAGAGGACGGAACCTGGGAGGAAGGGACGGTCAACTTCCTCGTCGACAAGGAGCTCCAGCGCCTGGCCAAAGCCTCGAAGGGCTTCTTCGAGGAAAAGGACGGGAAGAAGGGCTGACCGCGGCGCTCATCCTCATCCAAGACAAATTGGCAACGGGCCGGGGTTACTCCCCGGGTCGTTGCTTTTCTCGAAATCAATCATCATCCACCCCCCGCTCCCCCATTTTCCTTAGAGTGAGAAAAGCCCGCTTCCGCTTCGTCTCTCCTATGACATCCCGCGAAATCGAGCGCGAAAGGGGAAACACATGGAAGAAACATCAGTGATCGTCGAACCGAAACTGCCGTATCCGACCCGGAGAGTCCCGGCGGCCTGGGGATCCGTGGACGTCTACGAGATTCCGGAACAGGAGAAAGCCGCCGTCCTCGAATCGCTTTATCCTTTCGATCCCGTGCCGAAACTCAAGGAGACGATGTTCGACATCCATGAAGAAAAGACATTCCGCGTCTTGGAATTCCTGGTGGTCCGGGACTGCGGAATGAACATGCTCGTCAGTCCTTATTATCCGATCAGCGGAGGGTCGGTGATCGACTGGATGCCGGCCGATACCAAACCCGGAGACTGTCTCCAGCGGAAAATTCGGGGGCGGGACGAAACGATGCTCACCCACTTTTTCGGTTTCCAGAAAACTCCGGATTGAGCCGGACCTTCGACGGATTCGGTCCCGGTCGGATTTAAGCTGAGGAAAGACGTCTCGCTCGACCGGAACGATGATATCAACGACATCTTCGTTCGGCCATTATTGGAAAAACAATGGAAAATTTTGCCTTGTGGAAACATCCGTTTTCTCTTTTTCTCTCAAAGACCTTGTTAACGTGATCGGGCGTAGGAGCCCAGAGCGTTCAATCCCGGTAATGGGCAAGGTTTTCCCGGGTGATGATGTCGATCGGCATCATGTTCGTCCGCTCGACCGCCTCGTTGAGAACGACATGCCGGTACAACGCCAGGATTCCGAGATAGCCCTGGCGTCCCGGTCGCTGGCTGATGAGGAAATCGATCGCCCCCTCCCGGAGGAGCCGGATGTTCTCGTCGACGAGGTCGTAGCCGATCACGTGAATGCGCCGGTTGAGCCGGCGGGCAAGGAGATAGTCGGCAATCTGATGCGTGCTGGAATTCGTGACGAAGACGCCGCCAAGCCCCTCGATTCCGCCGATCCGGGAAAAGATCCGGTTGCGGGCTCCGATCCCTGCGTGCGTGTTGAGATCGAACACTTCGACCGGATGCTTCACCCCGGCGTGCCGCCCGTAAGCGACGAAACCGCGAACCCGGTCGTCGATGTGGTAATCCTCGGGCAGCGCCCGGAGGACGGCCAGCGGCCCCGGCGCCGGGACGAGAAGATGCATCAGGCGGGCGGAGAGAACTCCGGATTGATAGGCGTCCTGGCCGATGTAAGAAACGTGCTCGGCCTTGGGGATGAACGAATCGAACAAAACGTAGGGCAGCCCGGGGGGAAGCTCGGCGAGAAACTCTTCGAACACCCGGGAAAGAACGGGGGCGATCAGGAGGCCGTCGAGACCGGATCGCATGACCTCCCGCCGGACCCGGGTCACCGAGGCGGCCGAAAACTTGTCATAGTAAAAAAACCGGACTTCGACCCGCTGCAGCTTCAGCTCGCGTTCGGCCCGGACGACGCCGGCCGCGGGCAGGGCCCAATAAAGCCCGTCCTGGACCGGCTTCGGCATGACCACGCCGAACGTGAATGTCCGTCCGAGGCGGAGATGCTTGGCGAAAATGTTCGGCTTGTACCCGATTTCCTCGACAATCCGTCGAACGCGTTCCCCGGTTTCCGAGGAAACGCGGCCCCGGCCGTGAATCACCCGATCGACGGTTCCGATGGAGACGCTCGCCCGTCGGGCGATTTCCTTAATTGTGGACATCGGGAGAATTTATATTAGGATCATGGCCCCGAGTCAATACGGCCTCGGGCTGAGCGTTGATCGCCGAGGTCGAAAAACTCATCAAGTGACGGCGGGGGCGGCGCCCGGCCTTCACTCGACGATCAGGATCCAACCCTTTCCCGGCTCGAAGGGAACTCGTTCGCCCGGACGGAAGGACGCTTCCAGCTGGATCCCGGGAATGGAGGGCGCGCGGATCCGGGCTTTGGCCGGATTCAAGCCGAGGGCCTTCCAGTCGATGACCAGGTCGGAAAAGACCGGTCCCTTGGCCCAACTGGCGACCGCGATGATCGCCTTGCCCGGCTTCCGATAAACCGTCGCGAGTACTTCGGGATTTGAAGGCTTGACCGGATTTTCCTTGATCCAATACCCCGTCATCTCCGACCCGGCCATCCCAAACTCGTCCCAGACCTTCCAGATCCCTTCCGGGCTGCGCCCCGACCAGGGCAGACGGTTGGTCATTCCGAAGACCATCCCCCGCCAGGGATTGCCGCCGCCTTCGAGCATCTCCCCCATCAGGCCGAAGGGGATCCCGGAAATTTCCACCAGCCAGTAATCGGCCGGCATCCCTTCGTAATCGAAATACTCGCCGAACCATAAGCGGTCCAGGTAGGGAAAATGCTCCAGGTAGAGGTTGGCGCTCGAAGCGAAGCCATCGCGCGGATTGTATTGATTGGCCGAATGGAGGTCGATCATGGCCGCGGGACGGTTCCGGTCGAGGACTTTCCGGACCCGTTTCATGGTGGTCCGGTCGAAGGCGACATCGTCCAGGTAGAGGCCGTCGATCCCGACGTTTTTCGCCACCCAGTTCAGTCCCTCGATATAATAATTGTGCCACCGGGACATCCCGCTATTGATGACGGCAGCGTCCTTGAGGTCGGGGACGAACCAGGCCGCGATGTAGTTTCCATCGAGGTGCTCGCGGAGCCAGGAGTATCCCCCGCCCGGACCGGAAGAGAAGATTTCGGTCCCCAGGCTTTTCAGGGCGAAGAGTTCGGGCGCCCGGTTGGAAAGCTCCCGGATGGTATCGTAAATCTTGACCCTCATCCCCCGCTTGTGGGCCTCGTCGATATAAGCTTTCATCTCCGGGACCCGAAGGAACGGGTAATTGATATAGGGATTAATCGCGTTGGCGTGATGGATGTTGAGGGTATTGGCTCCGGCCTTGGCCGATTCCTCAAGGGGCTTATAGGCATGGAAAAAGCGCGTCGCCCATTGGGAATCGGTATCGATTAATTTGAAAGGCGTCAGAAGCAGGGTGAAGTTGAAAAAATAGTCCTTCCCCGGTTCGAGTTTCAGGGCGCCGCTCCGGGCCGTGAGCAGGACCGCGCCGGGACCGGAGGCTTTCACCGAGACGCCGCCCTTTCCCCCATTATCCCAGGACGGCGGCAGATTCAGCGGCTTGCTCAAATAGAAATTGGTATTCAGGGGGCGGCTATAGTTTTCGGCTCTCAAGCAGACTTGGAAACCGGCGTTGACGTCACCCAGCCAAAGGGCATCCTGGTTTTTCGTTCGGTCCCATTTCCAGTCGAAACTGTCCGGCCGGAATCCGCCGGTTTTCCCCAGGCCCATCATATAACGAGCCGCGTCTTCCTTCACCGGGATTTCCAACCGGAAGTCTTTGAGTTCGATTTCCGTTGCGGCTGTAACCTTGACCTGGAATTCGAGATAACCGTCCATTTCCATCCTGGCTGCGCCCGTCATCCGGATGTCGCCGGCATCGCCGCCGAATCCCCAAGCCGCCTCGCCGGGCCCGCACAAAACGAGAGAAGCTATCGTTAACGCGGGCTCCACGGCTCTTTCCGGACCCTGGTCGACGACAAACCGCATCGGCCCGGCCAGAATGTCCCGTCCCTTGTTTGTAAATTTCGTGTTTTCCCGTGAGAAAAAGCTCCGCATCTGGGCAGGCAAGCCGCTTTCTCCCAGTTCCACTTCCCGGCCGAGGCATTTAATCGACCGGCCTTTGATCTCAAGCGGCATAAACGGCTTGACGACCTCAATGTCCTGGGCCAGGGTCGAATCCAGCCACCGCAGACGGGTCATCCGGAACGGATCGGAGTCGCCATAGTCGGACAACGCGCTCCCAACGACGGTCAACGCGAGCCGAAACGCCTGATCCGGCAATCCTTCGGCCGAAACAGCAACATCTCCCTCATAAAGTCCGGGCGGGCATTCGGCCGGAACCTGGAGACCGCACCAGAACGCCTGAACTTTACCTTTGTCGACCGAAACATCCCTCTTAATCGGTTTGCCGTCCCAATTCGTCCCATCCGTCTGGAAGCAGCGGAAGGCTTCCGCCGGAATGACGCCGCCCGCTCCGCTCCGGAGAGGAACGAACCGCACGGAAACTTTTTTCAAATCCTGCTTAAGCGCCCAGACGCCGGCTTGAAAGGCATAAAACTCGTTCGGCGCGGCTTCCCCTTCAAACCGCTCCTTCGGGCCAAGCGGAATCCATCGCTGAGGCAAATCGTCCTTCATCCGGATCGAGAACCGGCGGTCTTCCGGGAAAACAAGAAAGGGAGCGCCGGCGTTGGCTTCCGCGAGAGCCTTCGTTTCAGCCGGAGTGGCGATCGTCTCCATCGGCCAGAAGGAGTTGAATTCGTCGACCGACTGGATCGCGACCGTCTGGATCGTCGGCCAGGTTTTCTTCCCGATCCGCGAAAGCCATTGGGTGTCGGCGGTGTTTTCCGGAGGCAGGTATTCCGATTGCGGGTAGTTTGTCCGACCAGCCCGCCGGTAGGGCAGATAATAAACCCAGTAATCCCCCGGAACGGTCGCCGGCTGAAAGACGATTTCTCCTTTTTCCCGGGTCACGACCGTCGCCTGGACATTTTTAACCCGAAGACCGGTTGCCGCATCGACGACGAGAACGGCTTTCTTCTCCGGTTCAAAATCCCGCCGCCGCCAGGGGATCGCGGCGACGACGGCCTCGGCCGTTTTATCCACCCGGACAACGGCCCGGTGGTTTCCATACCGCTCGCTGTCCCAGCTGCCGATTTGATGCGGAACGTCTTGGGCCGCCGCGCCGAGCCCAACGAGAAG
>Ga0105099_10000532_pt1 | contig 26066 bp, 16 predicted proteins | sample PPLLak3cmMay2015_2_FD_79138 | JGI IMG/M metagenome (GOLD analysis project Ga0105099, IMG submission 79138) | Freshwater sediment microbial communities from Prairie Pothole Lake near Jamestown, North Dakota, USA - PPLs Lake P8 Core (1) Depth... | ecosystem: Environmental > Aquatic > Freshwater >... | reverse complement strand
TGGGCGGCCCAGCGGGTCCCCGACGACCACGTCTCGGTCAATGCCAACGGCAGCCGCATCCGCCAGGTCGACCCGAAGAACAGCGACTATTTCCTCTGCTCCGACAACGTCTTCCGCGTGGCTCAGGAAAACGGCTGGTGGAAGCCCGAGAACGGCCCCTTCGAGTTCTGCTACGCCTACGCCGACCGCTCCTCCCTGGCCACCCGCCGTCGCGAATGGCGCGCCCTCTCCCTGGTCGCCCCCGCGCTCAAGCTCGACCCCAATGCCGAGAACTACCCCTTCTCGGTCAAACCGGAACAGCCGGTGACCCTGGAGAAGATGGTGGAGATCTTCTCCGATTACTATGAGGGGACCGAGTTCAATTTCGTCAAGGACCTGACCGTCACCGACAAGGAGGGGAAAACGGTCATTTCCCCATTGGCCAACCCCTTCATGCCCTATGACATGAACAAGCTCTTCCGCATCAACGGCGGTTGGGGCTTTCGCGGCGAACGGACGATCGCCCGCTGGTACACCATGTACGCCACCATCATCCAATGTCGGAGCTGGCTCCCCAAGGAGATCGGCGGCCTGGTCTGGCTGGCTTGGGATAATGTCGCCTCGTCGATCTACACCCCCCATTACTGCTCGATCACCCGCGTGCCGGAGAGCAGCTCGACCCCCGGCCGGGAAATCGGCTTCACCCGGAAATCGGCCTGGTGGGCGTTCAATCAGTTGGGAACACTGGCGGCGCAACGCTGGGGCGACATGCGCAAGGATGTGCGCGCCGTCTGGAACCCCTGGCAGAAGGAGGTGTTCGCCGCCCAGAAAGGGGTGGAGGAGCAGGCGGCGGCGTTGTTGAAAAAGGATCCGAAGAAGGGGATCGGCCTGCTCACCGACCACTGCTTCAAGTGGCAGGAGAAAGTGGTCAAGCGTGCCTGGGACCTGATCGACGAATTGTGGACGAAATACGACGAGATGTTTTAACCGGATTGCCGGGACAATCCTGATGGGAAAAGCATCTCCCGCTGAAACGGTCGTCGTGGTCGGCGGCGGCCTGGCCGGCATGGTCGCCGCCTCCTACCTGGTCCGCTTCGGGAAACGGGTGATCGTCATCGAGCAGAACCACCACACCGGCGGCAACATGTCGGGGTTCGCCCGTTCCGGTTACTATTTCGACGGTGGTGACCAGTCCTTCGAGAGTCTGGGGATCGTCTTCCCTATCTTGAAAGACCTCGGGGTCTACGACGAGCTGGAATGGACCAAGGTGCGCTACCGGATGATATCGAAGGATTTCGATTTCTTCATCGACTCGTTTCAGGAAGTAGAGGCGGCTCTTCAGGCGGCGTTTCCCCGGGAAACGGGGCTTGTCGGACTGTTCCGCGAAGTCAAACGGGCGGTCGCGTTTCTCCACCGCCATTGCGACCCCCATACCTTCCCCGCCCTCAATGATTTCTCCCTGGACAAGCTCCTTTCGTTTGTCCCGGCGCTGTCGTCTTTGCGCAAATGGGTCACCTACGAGTACCGGGAAAAACTGTGCCGCCGGATCCAGGACCCGTCCCTGCGCAACTGGTTCGCCGGGATCGGCTACCGGCGCATGCCTTTCCTCTTTTTCGCCGGCTTCTGGGACCTGTGGATGCGCGATTACTGGTATCCCACCGGCGGGATGCAGAAGCTGCACGATCTCCTCGCCGCCAAATTCCGGGCCGCGGGCGGTGAATTGCGCTGCTCGACCAGGGTCGAGCGGATCGAGGTGAAGAACGGCCGGGCGACCGGCGTACACGCCTCGCCGGGGGAATTCATCGAAGCGGACCAGATCGTCTATGCCGGGGATTACAAGGCGCTGGTCTCCGGTATCCTCGACCCCGGACTTTTCCGGCCGGGCCGGGTCGACCGCCTCCGCGCCGCATCCCTGACCGAAAGTCTGGTGGCAGCCTATCTGGGGGTGGATATCCCGCCGGCCGAGTTGCAGAAGATTTTGCAGGCCCACCATACTTTCTGGTTTCCCAATTACGAGGTCATCTTTCCCGATGCCGGGTCCCCCCTCGATGTCCACCGGAGGATGTGGGTTTGCATTAATTTCTTCGGCAGCGAAAACCCGGGTTTCGCCCCGGCGGGGAAATCGACATTGGTGCTGCAGACCTACAGTTCCGCGGAGTGGAGGAATCATTGGCGGAACGGTTCCACTGAGACCCGGCGAACCGCTGAATACCGCGCCTGCAAGCAGGAAGTCGGCCGGGAACTGGTCGCCTTGGCCGAAGCGGTGCTTCCCGATCTGTCCCGAAAAATCGACTACTTCGATGTGGGCACCCCCCTGACCATCCAGCGGTTTTCACTCAACGCGGGCGGCTCCACCGGCGGCTGGTGCTATGACGACCAGGTGTCGCCGGTCTACAAGCGACCGTTGCTGAACCTGATCGCCACGCCGGTGGCGAATGTCCATGCAGCCGGGCACTATGCGGTCTGGCCGGGCGGAGTCATCTCGGCGGCCCTTTCGGGTCGCCTCGTTGCCAACCGGGTTGCCGGTCGCCGGTTGTTGACGCCGTTGGGAAAATAGCACGAGGGGGCGTAAGGTCTTACGCCCCTACAGGAACTTTCGCTATTCCTTGACCGCGATGGCCGAGATTTCGATCCTGGCGTCGCGGGCCAGCTTGGCCACCTGCACCGTTGCCCGGGTGGGCGGGTCCTTGGGAAAGAACTTGCGGAACACCTGGTTGAACTCGCCGAATTCGCCGAAATCGGTGATGTAGACGGTGGCGCTGACCACGTCGGCCAGGGACATTCCCGCCTTTTTCAGCAGCATCTCGATGTTCTGGATCTCCCGTTCCGCCTGCTCGGCCATGGTGCCGGCGAGAAATGCGCCCGTCGCCGGATCGACGGGAAGCTGCCCCGAGATATAGAGGGTATCACCGGCCTTGATGGCGGCCGAAAAGGGGGAGTCGACCGGTTTATCGCCGAGATGGAAGATCGTTTTTTTGGTGCCGGGGAGATTCCCGGCCAGTACGGTCAGGGCGATTCCCAACAGGAAAATCTGGAAAAACGTGCGGTTCATCTTGCCTCCTCCGCGAGCCGATTGGCTGAAATCAGCCTTTTTTCGCAAAACCATTTTAAAAAATACCACTTTTTTTGTAAAACTTTTTTGCTTTCCGTCCGTTTACTTCGATGAAACTCTTTTCATGGAGGCTCGCATGATCCGACCGGTGATGATTTGGTGCGTTTCATTTTTTCTGCTGGGCAGCATCCCGGGGCTTTCAGCCGATGAGACTATCCCGGTACCGATCCAGTTGACGACGGCCGCAGCGGCCCCGGTGCTCGACGGCCGCCTGGACGACCCGGCCTGGCAGTCGGCCCGGACCTTCACCGATCTCATTACTTTCAAACCCGATTTCGGAAAACCGATGTCGGAAGCGACCGAGGCCTTCCTCACCTATGACGCGACCCATCTCTATGTCGCCTTCCGCTGCCGCGACGCGGAACCGGGCAAGGTCAAGGCCTCCATGAGTCGCCGCGACAACATCGATTCCGACGACTATGTCGGTATCGTGCTCGACTCCTTCGGTGATCATCAGCGGGGGTATCTCTTTTTCGTCAATCCCCTGGGGATCCAGATGGACGGGATGGCGGACGCCGACGGCAACGGTGATGCCAATTTCGACACCATCTGGCAGACCAAGGGGGTGCGGACCGGGGACGGGTACACGGTGGAGATGGCCATCCCCTTCAAGAGTCTGCGCTTTCCCTTCAGGAAGAACCTGAAGATGCGGATCAGTTTTCTCCGTTGGATTCCCCGCAAGTCGGAACAGGCGATAACCCCCGAATTCCGGCCCGAAAAGGGCTCGATTCTGGGCCAAATGCACGAGATCGAGCTGGAGAACATCCGCTATCAGCGGCCGGTCGAGATCTTGCCGGCGCTCACCTTCGGCCAGACGGGACTGCACGAACGGGGTGCGATGAACAACGCCAAGGGGAAGGTCGATTTCAGCCTGACGGGCAAGCTCGGGCTTACCTCGGAGATGACTCTCGACGCCACCTACAATCCCGATTTCTCCCAGGTCGAGGCCGATGCCAGCCAAATCGATGTCAATCTCCGCTATGCGCTGTTCTACTCGGAAAAGCGGCCGTTTTTCCTGGAGGGGATGGAGATGTTCGCCTTTGGCGGCAGGCTGGAACAATACCCTCTGGGCGCCGTGGTCCACACCCGGACCATCGTCGATCCATTGCTGGGTTTTAAATTGTCGGGGAAAATGGGGGCAGCCAACATGGGGTCGCTGATCTTCGCCATCGATGAATTCCCCGGGGATCAGGCCCGGTTGGCGGGCGACGACGATCTGGCGGGAAGAAATGCCTATTTCACCATTTATCGCCACAAGTACCTGCTCAAGGGCGACAGTTATATCGGTGGCTTTTACACCGGCCGCGATTTCGCCGGCTCTTATAACCGGCTGCTGGGCGGCGACGGCCGCATCCGCCTGGGCAAGACCAGTTTTTTTGAATTCAATGCCTTCCACTCCTTTTCCAAGGACCGGGAGGCGGTCGAGGACAGTCAGGGGAATTCCCTCAGCCTGCGGTATCTATTTCAGACTCGGAACTGGTATCTGGAGACCGGCTACATCGATATCGGCAAGGATTTCCGCACCGATGTCGGCTATCTGACCCGCACCGGAATCCGCACCATTCCCTTTTTTGTGATGCGCTCCCTCTATCCGAAATCAAAGGTTTTCCAGCGGGTCGACGCCTTCTACTGGAGCGCCCATTCCTGGGACACCCCCAGCGGCCTGTTCGAAACCGCCAATGTCTTCTGCCTGCGCACGAACCTGCCGCGCATGACCCAACTGCGTATCGACGCCACCCTCGGCACCGAGGTGTTCGCCGGCCGCCGCTTCGATAGTAGTTTCTGGAGGGTCCAGGGATCGTCGCAGGTGCTCAAACAGCTGTATGCCTACGTCTATTTTCGCCAGGGAAATTCCATCTATTACGATCCGGAAGCCCCCTATGCGGGCCGTTCCCGATCAGTGACCGGCGGTCTCACCTATCAGCCGTCCGATCAGTGGAACATCAATCTGGATCTGTACAATGCAAGCTTCCGCCGGGCCGACGACGGCAGCGAAGTCTACGATTACACCATCCTGCGCAACCGCACCGTCTTTCAGCTCAACAAATACCTCTTTTTCCGGGCCATCGTCGAGTACAACTTCTTCCGTAAAAAGCTGAACACCGATTTTCTGGCCTCGTTCACCTATATTCCGGGGACCGTCATCCATTTCGGGTATGGATCGATCCACGAGAAACTGCGCTGGAACGGGAGCGAATACGAGACCGGGGATTCCCTGCTGCAGACCCAGCGAAGCCTCTTCTTCAAGGCTTCCTACAATTGGCGGTTTTGATCGTTGGCAGCGACGGGTTTCACCGATTATTGCCGGCGTGAACAGGAGTCGTGGCTTTTTATGCAAAAAATAGACAACATTTCTGTAAATTCATGGGTTATTGTTGATTGAATGGCGATACTTAATTGAAAAATATCTTTGATTGCGATTTTATTGGATAAAATTGCAATTTCATACTCATTTTGGCAACCTTTTATTACTTTATCCGTTTCAGGAGATGGAATGAGTACTCCATGGAGGTAAATATGAAACGAATCATTGTCTGGATATCGATTGTCAGCGGATTGATTGCCATCAGGAGTCGAGCGGCCGACAGCCTGCCCGCCCCGACCCCGGAAGCGGCCCAGCCCCCGGTTATCGACGGCCGGCTGGACGACGCGATCTGGAACGGAGTCACCCCCTTCACCGCCTTCAAGACATTCAAGCCCGATTTCGGCAAGGATGTTTCCGAGCAGACCCGGGTCTACATGTCCTATGACAAAACCCACATCTATTTTGCCTTTCATTGCATCGATGCGGAGCCGGGAAAGATCAAGGCGACGATGAGCAAAAGGGACAATGTCGACGCCGACGACTGGGTGGGAGTGGTGCTCGACACCTTCAACGACCAGCAGCGGGGGTATTTGTTCTGCGTCAACCCTCTGGGGATCCAGATGGACGGCATGCTCAACGCCGACGGTAACGGTGACGGCAGTTTCGATACCGTCTGGCAGAGCAAGGGGATTCTCACCGGTGACGGTTATACGGCGGAAATCGCCGTGCCCTTCAAGAGCCTCCGTTTTCCCTTCAAGAAGAACCTGACCATGAGTGTGTTTTTCGCCCGCTGGATCCCGCGGAAATCGGAGCAGGCAAGCTATCCCGAGATCAAGCCCGATGGCGGCTCGCTGCTTAGCCAGGTGCACCGGTTCGAGGTGCGCGATATCGTCTACCAGCGCCCCATCGAGCTCCTGCCGGCGGTGACCTTCGGCAGCACCGGCACCCAGGAACAGGGGCGATTGGCGATGCCTGGCGGGAAAACCGACATCAGCCTGACGGGCAAACTCGGACTTACCTCGGAGATGACCCTGGACGCCGCCTACAACCCCGATTTTTCCCAGGTCGAGGCCGATGCCGGCCAGATCGATGTCAATCTCCGCTATAATCTCTACTATCCGGAAAAACGTCCCTTCTTCATGGAGGGATCGGAGATGTTCGCCTGCGCCGCCGGTATGGAACAGAGTCCCCTGGGTGCGATCGTCCATACCCGCACCATCGCCGATCCGATTCTGGGTTTCAAGCTGTCGGGGAAAATGGGAGCCCGCAACATGGGCGCGTTGATCTTTGCCATCGACGAGTTCCCCGGCGACCAGGCCCGCTTGCACGGCGACGAGGATCTGGCCGGCCGGAATGCCTATTTCGCCATCTACCGACACAAGTTTCTGCTCAAGGACGACAGTTACATCGGCGGTTTCTACACGGGGAGGGATTTCTCCGGATCGTACAATCGGCTGGCGGGCGGCGACGGCCGCATCCGCCTCTCCAAAATCAGCATCTTCGAATTCAGCGCCTTCCATTCCATGTCCCGGGATCATGATGCAGTTGTCGGACGGAACGGTGATGCCGTGAATCTCCGCTACTCTCTCTCCAACCGACACTGGAACCTGGAGACCGGGTATATCGACATCGGCAAGGATTTCCGCACCGATGTCGGCTACCTGACCCGCACCGGCATCCGCACCATCCCCCTCTTTCTCATGTACTCGGCCTATCCAAAATCGAAGCTGATCCAGAAGATCGATGCATTCTACTGGGCTTCCCATTCCTGGGACCGGTTCAGCAGCTTGTTCGAAACCGCGAATGTCCTCTGTGCCCGTTTCAACCTGCCCCGCAATTCCCAGATCCGCTTCGACGCCATTCTCGGCAACGAGGTGTTCGCCGACCAAAGATTTCCCATCAATGCCTGGCGGATCCAGGCGAATTCCCAATTGTTCAAGCAGCTCTATGCCAATTTTTACGTGCGCAGCGGCTCCGGGATCTATTACGATCCCGATGACCCGTTCGGCGGCCGCTTGACCTCGGTTTCGGGCGGCCTCCAATACCAGCCCACCGAGAAACTGAGCACCTCCTTCACCATTTCCAACCAGGTGCTCCACCGCCGGGAGGGAAACGAGCAGGTCTACAATTATACGATCCTGCGCAACCGGACCGTCTTCCAACTCAACAAGTACCTGTTTTTCCGGGGGATCTGCGAGTATAACGTCTTCCGGAAAAAACTCAATCTCGATTTTCTCGCCTCGTTCACCTATATCCCGGGGACGGTTCTCCATATCGGTTATGGATCCCTGTACGAGAAAACGCGCTGGAACGGGATCGAGTACGAGGGCAGTGAAGATCTGCTGCAGACGCGGCGCAGCTTTTTCCTGAAAGCCTCTTACCTGTTCCGGTTCTAGTGTGCCTTTTTTTTTCCAAAGTGGTAAGATATGAACAGCCGTGAACGACGGCAGCGATCGATCCCATTCGATAAGCGAGGTAAACCATGACTTTTGTCGAGTGTTCGGCCGTGGATATCCCCCGGCGAAGGTTCATCGAGCTCGGATTCAAGGGCGGTATGGCGGTGGCGTCGGCCCCTATGCTCCTGGAAAGCCTGCTGCACGGGCAGGTTCAGGCACAGGCGTCCAGCCCGATGGCGATCGACCCGACACTGTTGCAGAAGACCATCGGCAAGGCCCTGGAGAAGGGAGGCGAATTCGCCGATGTCTACGTGGAAAACCGGATTTCCCGCACCATCGTGATGGAGGAGTCGAAATTCAAGAGTGCTACCTTCGGCATCATCCGGGGCGCCGGTGTGCGGGTGATCAGCGGCGACAAGACCGGTTTTGCCTATACCGATGAATTGACCGAGGAAAAACTGTTCCGGGCGGCCGAGGTTGCCTCTTTCATCGCCCGCGGCACCAAAGTGGTTCAACCGGTCGATATCGCCGCGGTCGAGCGACGGTCGTTTGTCACCGTGCGGCTTCCGTTGCGGGAGGTGGCCGATGAGAAGCGGTTCGAGATCATCCGCCGGGCCGATCAGGCGGCTCTGGACTTCGATCCGCGCATCAAGCTGGCAGCGATCAATTATTACGACGAGATCCGCGGGCGGACCGTCGCCAACAGCGAGGGCCTTTTACTCAGCGATGAGCTGCCCCTGCTCTTTTTCATCGTCCAGACCCTGGGCAAGGGGAACGATACCCAGCACATGGGCCGGGAGCGATTGAGCCGCCATTCCGGATTCGAGATGTTCGACGAGGTGAGCCCCGAAGAGGTGGCACGGCGATCGGCCCGCGAATCGATCGCCATGCTCGAAGCCCGGGATGCCCCGGCCGGGAAGCTCGATGTGGTGATGCAGAACGGCTGGGGTGGAGTGCTGGTCCACGAGGCGGTGGGGCATCCGCTGGAGGCCGACAACATCGCCAAGAAGATCGGCGCCTTCACCGGAAAACTGGGACAGAAGGTGGCCAGCCCCCTCTTCACAATGATCGATGATGGTTCCATCCCCAACCAGCGCGGCACGACCAACTTCGACGACGAGGGGACGCAGATGCAGCGCAATGTCCTGATCCGCGCCGGGGTCCTGGAACAATACATGACCGATATCCTCTCGGCCAAACAACTCAACCTGAAACGGACCGGCAACGGCCGGCGCGAGAGCTTCCGTTTCCTCCCCATCCCGCGCATGACCAACACCTTCATCGAGCCGGGAAAGGACAAACCCGAGGATATCGTGGCTTCGACCAAGAGCGGCTTGTACGTCCAGAGCCTGAGCGGCGGCAGCGTTAACCCGATCACCGGCGTGTTCAATTTCACCTGCCGGGAAGCATACCTGATCGAAAACGGCAAGAAGACGACCCCGGTCAAGGGGGCGACCCTGATCGGAAGCTGCCTGGACATCATTTCCAACATCGATGCGGTGGGGAACGACCTCGATTTCGGCCCCGGAATCTGCGGCAAAGGCCAGGAGGCGGAGGTTTCCGCGGGACAACCCACGGTTCGGATCCGCGGCATCAACGTCGGCGGCACCCGGGCCGCGAAATAGCCAGAGGAGGCGGACATGGATTATCGTTCATTAGCGGAACAACTGGTTAAAAAGTGTCTGCAGAAGGGGGCCGATGCGGCCGAGGTTTGGATCGAGGCGGGGCGGAACCTGAGCGTCGAGGTCCGCAACGGCGAGATCGAAACGGTACAGGAGGCGTCTACGCAGGGGGTTGGGTTGAGGGTGTTCGTGCAGAAGCGGATGGCCTTTGCCAGCAGCAATGTCCTGACCGAAGAGGCGATGGCCGATGCCGCCGCCCGGGCGGTCGAATTTGCCCGCCGGACCACGGCCGACGAGTCCAATCTCCTGCCGGAGAAGTCGCCGCATCACGATGTGCCGGGGCTTTATGACCCCGAGATCGCCCGGATTCCCCTGGAAAAAAAGATCGACCTGGCCCTGCAGGTGGAAAAACTCGCCATGAAGGACGGTCGCATCAGCAAAAGCGCCGGAGCCAGTTATGGAGAGGGAGAACAGACGGTGGTGATCGCCAATTCCCGGGGAGTTCTGAAAAGCTATCAAGCTTCGGGTTGCGGGTATGGATTGGCCGTAGTCGCTGAAAAAGGCGAACAGAAAACAACGGGGAGCGATTCCTGTAGCCGCCGGTGCTTCGCCGACCTGAAACCGCCCGCCTTGCTGGCGGCAAAAGCGGCGAAGGATGCTCTGGATATGCTCGATCCCCATCCCCTGAAAACCCAGCGGGCGGCCATTATCTTCGATCCCGAGGTGGCCTATGCGGTTCTCGGGGGGATTCTGGCGGCGATCGACGGCGAGCGGGTCCTTCAGGGAGCCAGTTTTCTGGCCGCCAAGCTCAATCAAAAAGTGGCCTCGGAACTGGTGACCCTGATCGACGACGGCATCATGCCCAAGGGGATGGCCAGCGCCCCCTTTGACGGTGAGGGAGTCAACACCCAGAAGCGGACCGTCATGGAAAAAGGGGTGCTCAAGGGGTTTCTATACAACACCATTGCCGCCGCCCGGGCCGGTCTCAAGAGCACTGGCAACGGGTCCCGCGGCGGATTCACCTCGCTGCCCGGGATCGGCCCGCATAATTTTTACATGGCTGCGGGCGAATCGAACCGGGCCGATATCCTCGCCGCCACCAAAACCGGACTCCTGGTGAAAGAGGTGACCGGGTACGGGATCAATCCGGTCAATGGCGGGTTCAGCGGCGGCGCTTCGGGATTCTGGATCGAGAATGGCAAGATCGCCTTCCCGGTGCAGGGGATCACCATCGCCGGATCGGCCGAGGAGATATTATTGGGGATCGATCGGGTCGGAAACGATCTCGATCTGAACCAGACGCTGACCAGTCCGACCTTCCGGGTCAAGGAACTGCAGATCGGGGGCGAATGAGTTCACTCTTTTTTCCAGGCCGCCCGTAACGGTTGGAATATCCGCTCCAAAACGCGCATATCGTCGGTGACGATCTCACCGGTTCCTTGCATCTGCTGGGAGAAGAGCAGATCTTTTCCGTAATTGGTCCTGAGCCCTTCGGGAAGGGCGACCTCCACCAGGTAGACCTGTTCGGCGGGGACCAGGGAGATGGAGCGGACCAGCCCCCGGACCATGCCGTATTCCATATAGGGGTAATTGGCGAATTTGATGTTGACCCGCTGCCCCGTTTTGACTTTTCCGGAGCCGGCGATGGGGAGCATCAGGCGGCCGATAATGGCTCGGGATTCAGCGGGAACCACCGAAAAAACCGTGGCCCCGGCCTGGACGAACTGGTTTTCGCTCCAGAAGGTGGTGAAGGTGATCCGCCCGTCCATCGGTGATTTCAACAGGTACCGGTATTCCCACTGTTCGATCTGGTTGAGCACGTTATCCAGAGCCTGTTTCAGGTTGGTTTCCCAGCCGTTTCTCTGCTCGCGGAACTGCAATTGCAGGTCGGCGATCGAATTTTCCAGTTGGGAAATCTGCAGGTTTTCGTTGTCGACCGCGGTCTTGGCGCTCTCCAGGGTGTATTCCTTCTGCAGATGGCCGCTGCGGACGTTCTCGAATTCGCTCGGCGAGAGGTAGCCATCCTGAAACATCTTCTGCCGTCGCTCGAAATCACGCTGGCTGATCTGATACTCTTCCTTCACGAGTTCATGCTGTCTTAAGAACCGGTCGAGCAGTTCCCTGTGTTTGCCGATCTGCATCTCGATCGAGGTTATTTTTTTTCGATGATAGTCGAGCTGATGAAAATAGAGAAAATCGCTGTAGGTTTTCAGGAACAGTTCATAGGTCGATTGGACATCCCCCAGTTTGTAGTCCTTGACGAACGATTTGGCCGGTGCGGCGGCCGGGTTCTGAATGAATGAGCGGAAACCGGCGAGTTGTTCCTTCGCCTTCAGCATGTGGAGGTAGTCGGCCGGATTGTCGAGAACGGCGATCAGGTCGTCCTTTTTCAACAGTTGATTGTCGGTGACGAGCAGGGGGCGGATTTTTCCGCTCGAATGGGGAACGATGGCCGTCGGAGGATTCTCGGTGATGACCATGATCGTCGAGGTGAGAATGTCGGGATATTTGAAAAACCACGATCCGACCAGGAGAAACAAAACCGAGACGGAGATCACCGTGATCCCCCAGCGGACGATCCAGCGGGGGATATACCCCATGATCTCCTGCATCTCTTCGCTGCGGATCTCCATCAGGTCGAGTTTTTCGGTGCTTTTCAGTTCTTCGCTCATTGCTTCATTTCCCCAGTTCCAATTGGTCCTTGACTAGGTTGTAATATGCGCCCCGGTCAGAGATCAACTCGTTGTGGGTGCCCCGCTCGACGATAATTCCCCGGTCGAGGACGACGATCTGGTCGGCGTTTTTCACCGTGCTCAAGCGGTGGGCGACGATCACCACGGTCCGGCCCCGGAAGAACTGGTTCAGGTTGTTGATGATGATTCGCTCGTTCTGGGCGTCGAGGGCGTTCGTCGCCTCGTCGAAAAAGAGATATTCGGGGTTCTTGTAGATGCTGCGGGCGATCAGTATCCGCTGCTTCTGCCCCTGGCTCAACCCGTGTCCCTCCATGCCGATCTTGGTGTTGTAGCCCAGGGGAAGCGTTTCGATGAAATCGTCAATGTTGGCCATTTTTACGGCGTAGTGAAGCCGTTCGCGGTCGACGACTTCGTCGGAAACGGCTACGTTGTGGGCGATGGTGTCGGAGAAGATGTACCCGTCCTGCATGACCACGCCGCATTGCTGGCGCCAATGGCGCTGGCTGAAGTTTTTCAGGTTGATCTCGCCGACCCGGATTTCCCCCTCGCTGGGCGGGTAGAACCCGAGCAGCAGTTTGACCAGGGTGGTCTTGCCCGAGCCGCTGACGCCGACCAGGGCGGTTATTTTTTCGGCGGGAATTTCCAGGTCGAGCTTCTTCAGGACGAATTCGGAGTGAGGCCCCTCGTATTGGAACGAGAGCCCCGCGAGGGTCAAGGTCCGGTCTTTGGGTAATTCAGCGATCTTGTGGTCGTCCGGGGATTCTTCATCCTTTTTCTGGTGGATCTCGGAGAGCCGTTCCAGGCTGATTTTTGCATCCTGGGCCGAGTGCAGCAGGCTGATCAGCTGCTGGATGGGGGCGTTGAGCTGGCCGATGATGTATTGGACGGCCATCATCATGCCGAGGGTCATCTCGCCGCCGATCACCGCCTTGGCTGCGAAAAACGAGATGAGAATATTCTTCAGCTGGTTGATGAAGGCTGAGCCCGATGATTGCATCTGGCTGAGGGACAGCCCCTTGACGCTGATCTTGAAGAGCCTGGCCTGGATCCGCTCCCAGTCCCAACGTTTCTGCTTTTCGCAGTTGTTCAGCTTGATCTCCTGGATGCCGGTGATCAATTGATAGAGGTTGCTCTGGTTTTCCGACATCTGGGCGAACCGCTTGAAGTCGAGATCGCGGCGTTTCTTCATGAAGACGATCACCCAGCCGACATAGGCGACGCTGGCGACGATGAAGATGAAGAAGATGGGAAAGTGGTAGAGCGCCAGGACGATGCCGAAGATGATCAGGTTGATGAAGGCGAAAACGATGTTCAGGATGGAGCCGGTAAGGAACGATTCGATGCGGGAATGGTCGCCGATCCGTTGCATGATGTCGCCGATCATCTTGGAATCGAAGAAGCCGATTGGAAGCTTCATCAGTTTGATCAGAAAATCGGAGATGAGCGACAGGTTGATCCGGGTGGAGAGGTGGAGAAATATCCAGCTGCGGATGAATTCGACCGCGGTCTGGCTGAAGAAGAGGGTCAATTGCGCGATCAGCACCAGGTAGATGAATCCCAGATCCTGGTTGTTGATGCCCTTGTCGACGATCGACTGGGTCAGGAACGGAAAGATCAACTGCAGAAGGCTGCCGAACAGGAGCCCGAAGAAGAGTTGGATGAGGAATTTCTTGTACGGCCGAAGATAACGGAACAAGAAGGAGAAACGGGAGCGGTCGGGGTGCTCGTCCTTCTGCTCGTAGAATTCGGGAGTGGTCTCCAGCAGCAGGCAGAATCCCTGGTCTTCGCCGCCGACCTTGGTGCTGGCCCAGCTGCCGAGGAACTCGGCCCGGGTGTATTCGACCAGGCCGTGACCGGGATCGGCCACCCAGACGTGGTCTTTGTTGATCTTGTGGATGACGACGAAATGGCGCTGTCGCCAGTGGGCGATACAGGGAAGCGGCGCTTCGTTCACCAGTTGGTCATAACTGAGCCGGACGCCCAGCGTGCGGAAGCCGATCGACTCGGCCGCGTCGCTGATCCCCAGCATCGACACCCCCTGGCGGGTGATATAGCTGCGCTCCCTCAAAGTCTGGATGGTATAGGTCTTCCCATAGTATTTCGCTACCATGGCCAGGCAGGCGGGTCCGCAATCCATGGCGTCGTGTTGGATGACGATGGGAAATTTTTTTATCATCGTGACTCGTCCATCTCGCTGGATCCGCTGCTATTGTAGCCGAAATCGGAGCCGTTGACAATCATTTGCCGTACTTGCGCCGGGCCAGCTGCGATTTGTATTGGCGGTGGAGGAAATCGTAGAGGACCAGCTCATGAGCCCGTTGCCGGGTGCGGAAACACCGGTTGACCATCATGTGGATGTGGCTGTTGAGAAAGTCGGTGCGGGGAGGGGTGCCCGCGGCGGTCAAGTGCTGGCCGATGGCATCGGTCAACTGCCTGTTGGCCGCGGACCGCTCGTCGAGCAGGGGGCGGAGCGCTGTCCAGATGTCTCCCTCGGGCCAGGTGCCGGCTCCGAGGTAGGTTCCGATCAGGCTCTTCTGAGAGCGGAACTTGTTGTCGAGCAGGATTTTCAACCCCTTGCCGCCGCCGAATTCCCGGTTGTAGGACTCGCGCATGCGGTTTAGAAGAGCCTCGCGGGCTTCCAGGTCGAGGTCGAAATCGGCCAAGAAACGATCGATGGCGATCAGGCAGAAGATCCAGCGCGGCTGCTCGCCCTGGTCACCGCGGAGAAATTCCAGGGAGCGGACCTGCATACGGCTGTCATGGAAAAAGAGTGTTTCGCTTTCGCTCATCGTTTCTGGACCGTACCGTTCCACCTCGCGTTGGTAGGTGTCGGCCTGGATCTTGGCGATCAAGTCGTGCTGCAGGAAGGACCGGCAGGCATCATGGAATTGGGGGAGGATCGTCCCCAGTTTTTCGGGGTTGGGCAGGTGGATACGGACCCGCAGATGAAGCTTTGGGTCCCCGTAGCGGATGAAGAACCACTTGTCGATCAGACCCTGGTCGATCCAATCGGCAGTCAGGGGGCGGACGATATCGGCCAGAACGTTGTCGGCCGTTTTAGGCCCCGAATAGATCTTCAGGTAACACCATTCCCCGCCGATAAAAAAATTGCGTTCCCATTCATTCGGATTCATTGGCAGCCTCGATTCGCGGTTTCTCCACCGCCTGGCGGCGGTGAAAGGTGAAGATGAATTCGTTGAGAAAAGCCTCGTTGCCGGCGCGGGTGATCGAGGTGTCGGCATCGAACAGAAGCTCCTCGAGCTGGAAATTCGGCCGGTTCTTGGTGACGGCCAGCAGATTGCGGATGCAGTCGATATTTTCCAGGTCGATCACCAACTCATTGTCGCTGTCGTCGAGAAACACCCGGTTGGGCAGGCGGATCTTCTCCCGCCAGGCACGCACCGATTCCAGCAGCTTGCGGTCATCTTTTTCCTCGTAGAGGTGCTTGATGTCGGGCTTATTGATGCGCCAGCGGGCGAAGGAAAAGATGAGATTGCGATAAACCACACGCGGGAGAAACGGGAACTCGTTCTCCAGGTTTCCCCAACCGAAACCGACGCCGGAGCGGCGTCCCTGATGTTGGAAATCGCAGAGAAAGTGGTAGACGGGGATGGAATTGAAGGAATAGTTATGGGCGGTGCTGAGGCGGGGCATGATCTCGCGGTTGAGCCGGCGCGAGCGCAGCACCAGCCGGTTGCCGCGCACCGACAGGAAGAGATCGGCGACGCGGATCTGAAAATCGGGCTCCACCGCCGCCCTGGCCAGGTAGGGGATCTCATGGGGGCGGATGACGGGACGGAGCAGGATGTTACCGGTACGCGATTCGGGCAGATGGACGATCTCGGCGAACACCACCTCCGGATTCAACTCCTGCTCCCGGGCGGTGATCTGGCGGGTAAAGGCGAGCAGGTTGTCGTCGGCATGGCAGAAGCGGCCGAGGAGGTTGGCGGCGCCGGAGCCTCCCGATCCGCTCATGTAGATGCGCGGCCGATCCTGGTCTCCCGATTTGCCCGCCACGATTCGCACCATCGTGGCCATGGTGTCGGGCAGGTCATTCCAGTTGGGCTGGGCCGTTTTGAAATCCTCGTCGGTCAATTCCAGTTCCATCCCCTGCTTTTCCCTGACCTCGATCAGTTTTTTCAGAAGGAATGACTGCATGCCATCCCAGTAGATTTCCCGGCCGGCCTGGGCCGGTTGCGGCGAACCGATATCCATGACCAGGGGGGAGTCGTCGCCCCGGCTCTCGCTGGGGCGGTAGCCGATGCCGCATTCCAAATCGAGTGCCAGGAGCAGTGGCACCTCCCGGGTTTCGAAGCGCTCATAAAAGGCCTCGCGGAACTTGTCCAGCATCGTCTCCCGCGGGCGCGGGCTGATCCGGTTCATGAGGTCGATCCCCTTCAGGATGTCGTCGGCGACGGTCCGTTCGATGTCGGCCTGGATGACCGGTTTGACCATGTCGGCCTGGAACAGGTACTTGACATCGTATTCGGTGTTCAGGCTTTTCAACTCCTCTTGGATCCGGTCATACTGGGCGGTAGTGGCGCCGATCGGGCTGGCGTCGATTTCCCGGATGATCGTGTCGATGCCGAGCAGCTTGGTGCGGATCTCTTCGGTGCCGGCGATGGGATCGAGCACCTGCAGGATCTGGTGCAGAAATTCGGGTCCGGTGATGGCCGGCTCCAGGTCGTTGACCAGGACCTGGCTGTCGATCAGCTCGATGATGAATTCCCGCGCCTCGTCCATAGTGATCTCGTCGTCGACGAGCAGGGCCGCCAGTTCGTCAGCCTTCTTTCCGGCCGCCGCGGCATCGAGGATCTTCTGCAGGTAGTCGGTGTGGTCGACGGCGATGATGTGGTGGACGCGGCGCTTGTTCTGGTAGCGGTACTCGACATAGCGGACCTGGTCACCGACCCGGTAGATGCTCGAATTGGGAAAGTAGCGGATGGCGTCGCGGATGATGGGGATGCGGGCCAGGTTCTGTCCCAGGGAACAGAGATAGTTCATGTCGAGGCGCGTGTGGCGGCCATAGGCTTGCGGCTCGGTCAGTGCGACCCGTGTCTCCTCGCCGATGCGGCCGGTGGAGAAACCGGCAAAGAGGCCGAAGGGGGTGGATCGGGTCGACATGCGCAGCAGGTAGCGGAGCATCGATTGCTGCAGCCGCTCCACTTTCTTTTTGTCATCGAGGTCGCCGGCTAGCCAACGGTCGAGATCGGCGTACAGGTCGGGGGAGGCGACGCGGATGGCTTCCCGTACTTCGGGCCGGGCGCAGATCTCGCGGAACTTTTCCCCGTCGATTCGCTCCCCGGCGGTGATGTCGGTGAAGAAGGAGAAGGGAAAAAACGGGGTGCGCAGGACGAATGTATCGAACGGCAGATAGGGTCTCTCTTCCTGGTTCATCTGGCCGGTCCTTCTCTAGCTGAGCAGCAGACTTTCATCCCAGGCCGGATTGACCGGGGCCACGGCCGAGATCATGGTCATGGCGATCCCGGCGATCCCTTCCAGGAAGCCGTATTCGGCGACCGGGCCGCCGTGTTTTTCGGTGCGGTGGGCCTTGTAGCCGGCGGCGCCGTCGGTATATTTGGTCCAGTTCAGCGTGTCGGCGAACCAGTGAACGGCGGCCTCGCGGAACTCCTCGCGACCGGTATAGTGGAACAGGCGGTTGTAGATGTGGGCCACGCCGGCGGTGCCGTGGCAGATGCCGGCGTCCATGAAGAGGGTCTCCTGGGGGGTGCGGCGGCGGGTGGAATCGAGGAGGATCTCCAGCGCCGTTTGCTCCCAGTCGGCCTGTTTCAGCCTGCGGGCGGTGAGGAGCAGCGAGGTGGCCGTCCCCAGGTCGCCGTAGCACCAGGCCAGGCGGCTGGGCATGGGTTCCGGTGAGTCCATCCGGATCGAACTGGGAAAATGGCTGTAGAATTTCGAGCGGTCGAGTCGGTGTTTCAACATGTACGTGACCGTGGCCCGGGTGAGTGCGCTGGCTTTTTCGGCTTCCACCCCGGCTTCGACCATTTTTCCGAGGACGCCGATGATCGAGGCCATGCCGTGGGAGAGGCTGAAATTGTATCCCTTGGTGCCGTCCTCGATGTTGAGGACCGATTCCCACTTGATGCTGCCGTCCTCCTCGGGAAGCGAGGCTTTTTCGAGGTTTTTCAGGTACTGTTTGAGGTGGCCGCGGACGGTTTTGCCGTTCAGCCGGTAGAGGAGGTAGAGGACGTTGCCGGAGGCCGAGTGGAGAAAATCGAAGGAACCCCGGTCCATTTCGGCGACCATGGTCTGGCCGATGAAATCGTCGATCTCCCCGAGGATCTCGTCGGTGTCGGTCTCGATGTACCCCTCCCGGTTCAATGTGTGCACGGTCCAGCCGATGCCGGCCAGCCCGGAGGAGAGCCGGAAATCATGGAAGCCCTGGTTGACGCTGTCGAACACCTCTTCGAGCAGTTGCATGCCCCGTTCGGCCAGGGCGTCGTTGCCGGTGCGGGCCGCCTCGCAGAAAAAAAACAGGGACATTCCCGCTTTGCCGCCCAGGAGGCCGGGCGATTCGGGTATGTTTTTCTTGTCCAGCAGCAGGCCGGTGATCTCGTCGATTTTACTCTCCAGGTCCGTTTTCAGCTTTCCATCCACAATCGGTTGCCATTCCATTCTGCACCTCTTTTCGTTTTCGCAGGAATTTTAAATCGAAAAAAAGACACTATCATATCACATTCCCTGGCCGTTTGAGAATAACTCTGGATTGGTGGGCAAACAGGGCAAGCGAGGATAAGGGGATCGGTCGAAGTATAGACTCGGTTTCATAGTCAGCTCCTTATTTGAAAATTTGTAAGGTTTATATAAGCACGATTATTGCCAAAATGAGCTATTGGGGAAAAACTTCGTCAAACCACGAAAAGGCGGAAATGGGAAGACTAATGAGTGAAAAAAAGTTATGCCCGGGCATGACTTTTTCTCTTAAAAATCAACTTATTTCCGGAAAAGCGAAACCTGGGGGGAGCCTGGTCTGCTCCCACCGGTGATGGAGGTCAACAAGGCTTCTAATCAAAGCGGGTGATCAATCGGTGAAATAGACCAAGATGGTTGTATTGGCCGTGACAGCGGGGATGGTGATCTGCCCATTGGCGGGGAAGTTGAACCGCCCTCCGTTTGGCCCTAAGATCTCATAATACCATCCATAATAGCCCTGTTCGGAAACTAGCGCTACCGAGAAGCTGGAGCCGGATGTGACAGTATAGGTCTTGTAGCAACGCTCCCAGCCGGGAGGATATACTTATGACCGGAATCAGGATATTTTCAAATATAAAAACTCCCAAGAATTAGTGTTAAACCTTTCATTTTCATTCTAATTTCGACCAGTTATTCGTTCGTTTAGATCAAAATAGTCTTAAATCCAGTTCGAATTAAGTGACCCTAGGATAGTATAAAGTCGATTAAATCTCCTACATATATTCTATTCAACTGATTCATGCCGCGACCGAAATGGTAATCTGGTGTTTTGATGGAACAGAATGATGGAAATAAACAGCACCCAGGCACTTAATACATGCCTGGGTGCTGGTGATGTTTACTTGATAAAATCGGTTGGATTCAAACGGCACAATTGGTATGCGCTTCGCATGACACCAGAATGCAGTATGAAACATCAGTCAGACAAGGGACTTGGGTTGGATCGACTGTACGCGCGCAGGCATCGCTGTTGCACATGCCCGGGCTGTAGGTTACCAGGCTGCCGGCAGAGCAGGGTCCGGTTCCGCCTACCACGATTTTCATTGCAGTTTCATTGAGCCTGGAAACCGTGTGTTTTTTCAAACCGAGTTTGACATTCTTTTTCATTTTTATTTCTCCTTATTACCGGGTTATCCCGGATTGACTTATGGTTTGCAGGAGTCGTGCCAAGTTGAGAAAGACATTCGAAAACTAATACGGACAATGATTTTGCTCAAACATGATAAAACAAACGGTTAGAAGAGGGAGCGGCAGGTCATGATTTGTCATGAGCGGGCATGACATTTTGGGATATGATTTCGTTTCTGTCCAAAAACAGCTCAGGAACAAAAATTAGAGAATCTGCTCGATATCTGGAAAAAAACCGGGGCCCGGATCGGAAATCCGCCTCACCCCCGGCCCCTCTCCTGAAGGAGAGGGGAGAACGGTCCTGTCAGGGTTTTCCCCTTCCTGCTTCAGGGTAAGAGCGGGTGATGGGGCTGAGCAGGGAGGGGAACGGTCACAAATGGGTTGGGCTTGAAGAATAAACAAGGGGCTTAAGCCCCTTGTTGGGTTAGACGCCACTCCGATTTAGGGATCCCCTATGCATCCCCCCATCCATATTGGGGGCAAAACCATTGCAGGTCTTCAGGACAACAATGGATTGAAATGAAGATAAACGAGGGAGTGCGGCAACCGCACTCCCCCTCTCGCCCTCCCCCGGAGTGAATGAGACATTTTTCGCAAGCCTTATGTTCACTAACAAACAAGCATATTCATTGCCAGGTTGCGGCCTTCCCGGATAACCCTCGATTGATGATCCGATTCGAGCGCTGCCATGCGTTTCCTGACGGATCCGCAGACATGCCTCGGCGTGATATGTCATGATGGAGCATGAAAACCCACCTTCATCCCTATGTGAATTTCAGGTGAACATTGCTATAATGTCGCCTGATGATTGACTCCGTCAAAGAAAAGATTTGGGCGATTCTCAAGGACAAAGAGGTCTCGCTGGCCATGATCTACGATGACCACGGGGAGATCCTCTGGCACCGGGGACGGAAAATCGTCGGCAACCGGATCGCGGCGAAGGGATGCGGTTTCTGCTCCACTCCCGCCCAGCAGGTGCTGCAGAAGCGGCAAAAAAATCTCCAAACCTTGTGTGTCGCCACCTACACCGAACTGCATGGCAGCGAATCGGCCCGGGTGTTGAATGTCAAGAGCCTGGTGGTCCTGCCCATCGCCGATCACTACTTCCTCTATGTCGATTCGGGGGTCCGGGAAAGTTTCGGCGAAGGAGACCTGGCTGTCTTCGATTCTTTGGGGTCGCTCTTGAGCGGCTTCATCAAGGAATTCCGCTGCGGCGTTGTCCAGGATCTCAAACTCAGCGGCGCCAGCCCGCAGATGGAGGAGATCCGCGAGAAGATCCTCCGTTTCGCCATCGAAGAGGAGCCGGTGCTGCTCCTGGGCGAGACCGGGGTCGGCAAGAGCCATATCGCCGAGTTGATCCACCAGGTTTCGGGCCGCAAGGGGCCTTTCGTGGTGGTCAACACCCCCGGTATCCCCGACACTCTCATCGAGTCGCAGCTTTTCGGCCACCGCAAGGGATCGTTCTCGGGCGCGGTCGCCGACGCCGAGGGGTTCGTCGCTGCCGCCGAGAAGGGGACCCTGTTCCTGGACGAGATCGCCGAGATCGAACCGGCCTTGCAGGCCAAGCTGCTAAGATTCCTCGACACGAAAAAATACCACCGCCTGGGCGAGACCGCCGAGCGGACCGCCGACGTGCGCCTCATCGCCGCCACCAACCGTAATTTGCGGGTAATGATCGGCGACAAGACATTCCGCGAAGACCTCTTCTTCCGGCTCAATTGCCTGACCATCGAGATCCCCCCCCTGCGCCAGCGGCGGTCCGATATCGAGGCGTTGATTCAAGAGAAGAGCGACCTCCTGCGCGGCAAGACTCTGGCGCCCGAAGCGCTGCAGGCGCTATGTCGCTATGATTGGCCGGGCAATGTGCGCGAATTGATCCAGACCCTGAAGGTGGCCGGCATTCAATTGCCTGGACCCATGATCGGCACCGAAATAGGCGGTTTGCTGGCGTTCCGAGATCCGGCCGCGTCCCAGGGCAGCATCGACAAGGTGGAGCGGATCTGGGGGGAACTCAAAAATGGGAAGAGTTTTTGGGATTCCGTGAAAGCTCCCTATTTGCAGCGGGAATTGAACCGCGAGGAGGCCAAGGAGATCATCGAACGGGGTTTGCGGGAGACCCGCGGTAAATATGCCGGCCTAGTGGGACTATTCAACCTGGATAAAAAAGAGTACAAGAACTTCATGCGGTTTCTTTACGAGAACCATCTGAAATAGCCTAGAAAAAAAATCGTTACCTTCAATTCTACAGCAGAGAGCGATATTCTAATTTATTTATAGCAGAGGTTTTTTTTATATCAATTTTAAAGAGCAAAAATATGATATCAAATTGAACTTATCTTTAGATCAAGTGGAGCGCTATTCTTGAATAAAAAAAGTCAATTAAACGGGAAGAGGATCACTGCAACTATTTTGTACGGTTTGATTGGGCATACATTCGTTGTATTCACATTTTGAAGCTGGAGCTCCGCAGGAATGCTGATTGTCGGTGTCTCCGCCAAAGATTTGATTCAAATCACTTGAATCGAGCTTTGCGATTGTAACTCTGATTAACTTCAGCTTTCTTTTGAAATGTGGTTTCATCATATCCTCCTATGATGGTCTATAGAATACTTTAATTATTAAGCATTATTCTTAAAAAAAGTCAATCCCCCTTTTTTGCATTTAAAAACCCCTTGGGGCACTGTACCCGGTTGAAGCGGTGGGAGTAAAGACCTACAGAATCAAATGGGTATTCTATTGTTGTTTAAATACAATTCCGATTTTATTCAAAACCGTATGATCTTTCCCTCTTAAATCTATACATACACATCTAATTGGGACATAGATGTATCTTTTATGTTAAATTGAATTTGTGAATTTATTGATTACTCTACTTTTATTTTTTTTTGTCGCACTTGGAGTTCCAGAATCCAAACAATCCCATGATAATCGGACAGCTGATCTGCAACAAAAGTTGGGAGGTGCCCGGGGAACATTAAAAGTCGATCTTTTAATTGAACTATGCAATGAATGTATACCGAGTGATCTTTCTAAGGCTGTATCGTGGAATCGGCTGGCGAAACAGGAGGCGGAACTGCTGGGCTATCGCTCTGGAAAAGCGAACGCTCTTCTTGCAGAAGCTCGAATCCATTGGGAGAAAGCCGAATATGAATCTGTTATTCGAATTTCAGGTGATGCGGCAGTTATTTTTGTTGAGCTCACTGAACAAAAGGGCCTATACTGGACATATTATTTGTTGGGTCGATCATATTTTAGAACTACTGAATTTCAACGAAGTGCAGAGAATCTGCAAGAGGCTTTGAAACTGATTGAATATGTAGATGAGTCAGACAAAACACCTCTTCAAATCTATTTAAATTTAGCGATGATTTATAGTCGTTTTATGGACTTGAATCAATCCAGGGAATATGCGAAGGCGGGTTTTTCATTGGCAAAAAAGCAGAAAGACTATCGTTGGCAAGGAATATTATTAAATCAGATTGCCGGCTATGAGTATCTAGAGAAAAAATATCGGAAAGCACTGGAGATTTATGAAGAGGTGGCTGAGTTATATAGAAAAGCTGGGGATCAGAATCTGCTTATTGGTACATTATATAGTAAGTGCTTGATAAAATATCATTTGGGAGAATACAAGTCTGCATTGGATCTAATCCAACAGTGCATAGAGTATTACAAAAAAATAGATTGGAAGCGAAACCTTACTCAATCATATTTTTTATTGGGGAACATATATCTTGCAACCAATCAATACACGAAAAGTGAGGAATCTTTTCATTTAGCGATACTATCCGCCAAACGAGATGGGCAATTCTCTGAAAACTGGGTGTATGCCGAATATGCCGACGTATGCTACCAGCGGGGGATGTACAAGGAAGCCTACGAGTATTACCTGAAACATGTTGAGATTCAAAACAAACTCTTCAGCCAGGAAAAGGAGAAGGAGATCGCCGTTCTGCAGAAGAAACTGGACGCCTTCGAACGCGACAAGGAGATCGATCTGCTGAAACGGGACAAGAAGATCGCACGGCTCTCCCGCTGGATACTGATCGCGGTGCTGGCGCTGGCGATCTTGATATTGGCTTTGATCCTGAAACGATATATGTATCTCTTCGCCTTCTGGAAAAAGCAGAAGTACATCGGCCAGTACCGGATCACCGAGACCATCGGCTCGGGGGGCATGGGGATAGTCTACAAGGGTCACCCGCTGCGCGACAAGACGGCGTCGGTGGCGATCAAGGTATTGCGGGAGGAGTTTCAGCAGGATGACGCCTATATCCGCCGCTTCAAGCGCGAGGGGACGATCGTCGACCGGCTCGACCACCCCCACATTCTCAAGGTTCACGAGCGGGGTGAACACGAGGGGCGCCTTTATCTCGTCATGGAGTACCTGCCGGGGAAAACCCTGGATAAACTGATCGCCGAAACCGGCCCGCTGCCGATTTCCCTATGCCGGCAGATCACGTTGCAGATCTGCGATGCGCTCGAGCAGGTCCACAGCCGCCAGATCGTCCACTGCGACCTGAAGGCGGCCAATGTGATGGTGATGGAGGGGGAGGGCAGCTCCGTTTCGATCAAGCTGCTCGATTTCGGCTTGGCGAAAGTGTCGCACCATTCGCGCCTGACCACTGCCGGGGTGATCATGGGAACATTGAGTCACGTGGCGCCGGAAAGTTTCCAGGCGCCCCAGTTCTCCCCGGCGGCCGATATCTACTCCCTGGGGATCGTTTTTTACCAGATGCTCACCGGCCGGCTGCCGTTCCAGGAGGATTCGGTGCAGGCGCTGGTGGAAAAGATCATGGTGGAACAACCGGACGCGCCGGAGGAGTTGCGTCCCGACATTCCGCCCCGGTACAGCGAACTGGTCCAGCGGATGCTGGATAAGGATCCAGAAAAACGTCCGGGAGCGGCGGGAATCAAAAGAGAACTGATGAGGTCGGAGTGAAAGTGGTTCTCAGCACCTAGTGCGTCGTCAGTCGATCACTTTTTTTGTGATTGACCATTCTGGGGATTGACCCGGTGATTATTGACAGATACTTACCCACGCACTCATAGGTACGCAGCTGTTTGCTGAATTTGGATCCCAGGCGGTATCGGTATCCGTTAGGTTAAAAATCGCATAATCACAACTTGAGCAACAGATGTCCGGATCAACACTCCATCCTCCCTGCAGTTCGTTCATCATGCTGTTTTCCAAGCGGGAAAGGGTCACTTTTCTCAGGCTCAGTTTGCTTTTTTTCATTTTTCCCTCCTGTGGGGTATGTAGATGGCGGCCGGGCAACGATGATGAGTCCGGTTTCTTTGCCAAATACAAGAGATTGGCTTCGGACAAGGGTTCCAATAGCAGATGAAAGCCAAAAAAACCGGTTTTATTGGGAATTTGGAAAAAAATCACTTCATTTTAATTTTTATTGCCAACTGTCCGGAAGATTCAGATGATGGAGTCCATCCCGGACAGAGGCCGGGCAATTTTGACCTCAATCCTGGAAAAAAAAGCTGGCAAAAGGATTTCTGGAGTAGATACATAACCATAGCTACAGGAAGTAGAAAAGACGGATCTCCAGGAACATTGAAAACCGCTGGGGGAGCGAGACTTGTCATGTTCAGTCATGATCCAATCATACCGGGGCATGATCGGAGGGAAATCGAGATATATTCATGATGGGCAGGCTTGATTTGTTTCTGGATCCCTGAAAACTGCGTTGTTCAAACGACAAATCCGTACAGCAGCCGAATCTCTTCGGCCCAGAGCGATTCGTCGATGGTTTCCAGGATCAGGGGGATCTCGTCGAGGCGCGGCTCATTTCTGAGTTGATATCTTTGGACAAAGAATGCCATTTTGGATTCAGATTTTTTGGGTTGACATTTTTCTGATTTTGAATAAAATAAAATTTCTTGAGGTTGCTTTCTAAGAAGATGTAAAGGAATAATTGATTCGGAAATGAAACGGGTCTCATTGTCAGTTTGATTGTATATCCATTAAGGAGGATAGAATGATTAAAAAGATCCAACAGAACAACGCAAAACTCGAGGAGAGACAAGGGCAGAAGGCGTCCGAATGTACACCTGATTGTGCCGCTTGCGGAAATTGCCCCAAGTGCGATTCCCTGAACGGCTGGA
>Ga0105099_10000529_pt1 | contig 26167 bp, 26 predicted proteins | sample PPLLak3cmMay2015_2_FD_79138 | JGI IMG/M metagenome (GOLD analysis project Ga0105099, IMG submission 79138) | Freshwater sediment microbial communities from Prairie Pothole Lake near Jamestown, North Dakota, USA - PPLs Lake P8 Core (1) Depth... | ecosystem: Environmental > Aquatic > Freshwater >... | reverse complement strand
TCTTCTTCACTTTGTTTTATTTGAATAGTATAAGTTTTGATTTCTTTTTCTTTGTTTTTAATTTCATCATCAAAATTACTTATTAATATATTGTATTGATCAGATAGTGTACGCTCACAAGTTGGGCATTTTGCGTTGGGTCCAAGCTTTCTGATTTCTTGTTTTTTAAAGTTTATGTCAGATATATCTTTTTGGATTCTTTGAGAAAGTGTTTTTTTCTCCTGGATAATTTTAATGTTTTTTTCAACTATTTTGTTTAGTTCATCAAATCTTTGTTTTGTTTTTGTATATTCTTTATCTGTTTCTTTGAAGCTTTCTAGTTTTTTTGTTTCTTTTTCAAGGTTTTTTTGTCGTTCAAGTATTTTGTTTTTTAGTTCTTTTATTTCTTGCTCTAGTTTATTTTTATTTTCAAAAAGCGTTTTTTTCTCCTGCATTTTTTCTTTTTGGTCTTTTAGTTTTTCGTATTGTTTTTTGTTTTCTTTTAGTTTTTTTTCTGTTTCTGTTAGTTCTTTTGTAAAATCTATGATTTTATTTTTTGATTTTTTAATTTGTTCATCTATTTCTTTTAAGTTTTTTTCAAGTGTTTTGATTTCTTCGTTATATGTTTTTTCTTTGTCATTTCCTTTTTGGTCTATTAGATCACTTGATAGTTTTTCAACAAGATTTTCTTTGTTTTTTTTATCATTTCTAATCTCTTTTATGATTTCATCAAGTGAATCTATACCTAGCATTCGTAATATAAGCGGTCGTCGTTCACTTGCATTCATGCTACTTAATGCATTAAGTTCTTTTTGTTTTGCAAATATACTTGTGTAAAATGATTTAAAATCAAGTCCTAGTTTTTTTTGTATGAATTGGTTTACACCCTCTGCACTTGTCGCAGCTATTTTTCCATTTATTGTTGCAGTGGCATTAGTTGTTAGGGTTTTACCTTTCATCTCTCTGACAATTCTATAATTTTCATCTTCGAACACAAATTCTAGTTCAACCCTGCATGGGTCTGAGCTGGATGTGCCTTGTCTTTTTATTTGATCAGAAGGTGTTCGTGCTGCAACTGATCCATATAAAACCCAGGCTATTGCCTCAAAAATTGTTGATTTACCTGCACCGTTTAATCCTACTATTCCTGTTACTCCATCTGGAAACTCTATTGTTGTATTTTTGAATTTTCTAAAGTTTACTAAAGTTAGGTTTTTTAGGTTCATTTTCCTTCTTCTCTTGCCTCTATTTTTTCAATGTAGCTGATACCAAGTTCTTGTAGTGTTTCTTTTTCACCTATTTCTTGTGCTGCTATGTATTTTTTAAATTCATTTACAAGTGCATCAATCTTTGATGAAGTTGGTTGTTTTTTCCCATCGTCTTTTTTTATTATATTTGCTTTTATTTCATAGTGAACAGCATTGTTTGTTAGTTTTCGTATTTCACTAAAATCTAGACTGCGGTAAACATTTGTTGGTATGTCGTCTAGTGTTATTCTAAAAGTTTTTTGTTCTGGTTTTATTTCCTCAACTTTTTGTTTTATTTCGTTCATTATTTCTTCTATTTTTAGTCCTGTACATTTTATTGGTTTTACATCTATCATTGGTCTTGTGTTGATTTCTATAAAACTATGTTTTAGATTGTTTTGTAAAAGTGTTAGTTCTATGAATCCTTTTTTTTCGTTTGCATCTGCAAATGTTAGGTTTTCTGTGGAACCAGCATAAAATGCGTTTTCTGCTAGTTTTGTATATTTGTGAAAATGACCAAGGGCAATGTAATCAAAATCCCTTGAGAATATCTTTGTTGGTATTATTAGTTCGTTAAATTCATTCATTGTAAAATTTTTTACACCTGTGACTGAGCCGTGTGATACAAAAATATTGTAGTCTGCTGTTTTGTCAGGTGTTAGTTTTTTTAGTTCTTCATCAAATTCTTTTTTGCTGTTGCATTGTGGTATTGCATGAATTATTAGTTTTTTGTCTTGTATTTTAAATTGTATTTTTTCGTATTTTGAGTTATATATTGGATATACGTTTTCCAGGTGATCAAAAACACTAAAGATATGGCCTGTTTCTCTTATTTTAGGATGTTCATGATTGCCTGATATAATTATTATTGGGATTTTGTTTTTAGATAGTTTTACTATTTGATTTATTGCAAATGTAATCGCCCGGTTGTTTGGTCTAACATTGTCAAATAAATCTCCAGCATGTATTATTAAGTCTGGTTTTGCCTTTATTGCATATTCTATGAATTGTTCAAAAGCATTATAGATATCTATTTCACGCTGGTTTATACCATCTTGTGTAGCTTTTCTATAGGCTGAAAAACCTAGATGTGTATCTGCGACATGTAAAATTTTCATAATTATCTTTTACGTGAAAGTTTAAGTGATATTATATCACAAGCAAGGGTTTCTGCATCTAATGTCGGTGCAACTGGTGGTGCGTATGCTGTTTCAAGTTTTCTTAAGGTTTCTGCATCAAATCCTGCAAGTATTGCACAGGCAAATGTATCTATTCTTTGTGCTGCTTTATCTCCTACTGCTTGAGCGCCAAGGATTTTTCCATTTGTATCTGTTATAACTTTAACAGTTATTGGTTTGCCACCTGGATAATATTCAGGTAAAGAGCACCCACCGTATTTACCAGAAAGAAATGTATCTTTTTCTAAAAAGTTACTTGTTAATCCTACACCGGCAAGTTCAATGCTAAATAAATCAGAAGTAAAAGTAAATAGTAACCCTTTTGGTAGTTTGTATTCTCCACCAGCAGCATTTGTTCCTGCAGCAATTGCTTGACGAACTACAATGCTACCAAGTCCTACAAGTACAGGTTTATTATTTACAAAATGTAAGTATTCTGTGCAGTCTCCTACAGCATAAACATTTTTAAGGCTTGTTTCTGCTTTTTCATTTACAAGAATGCCGCCTGTTTTACCTATTTTGCATCTAATACTTTCTGCTAGTAAAACTTGTGGACGTGTACCTGTTGCAATTATAAGCATATCTGTTTGAATTGTGTTTTCTTCACTTGTTTTTTTGTCTTTTATAGTAACACTTTTTATGCAATTATTTAAACTATTTACTTTTGTTGCAAGAGTATCTGTATAAATTTTTATATCTGAAGAAATCTTATCAAGTAGTATCTTAGCCATATCTTCATCAAGATTAGTTGCAAGAATGTTTGGTAATGCCTCAACAACAGTGATTTTAAGACCCATTTTATACAAGTTATCTGCTATTTCAAGACCGATGAATCCTGCACCAACTATTGTTGCAGTTTTTGATTTTTTAGCATATTTTTGTATCTTTTCTGCATCATCAATTGTTCTAACAACAAAAACGCCATCACAATCTATGTTTTGAATTGGTGGAATAAAAGGTTTTGAACCTGTACAGATTATTAACTCTGTAAATGGTTTTTGAATCGCTTTATCTTGTTGTTTTGCATAAACAATTTTTTTTTCTAAATCTATTTTTTCAACCTTTGTATTAAGAAATAGATCAATTTTTTGTTTTTTGAACCATTCTTCATCAAACTCGATTAAATTATGTATTTTTGGTATAATACCTGATATTGCATAAGGAAGCCCACATTTTGAATACTGTGGGTATTTTCCTTTTTCAAAAACTGTTATGTTTGCTTTTCTATCTGTTTTACGGGCAAACTGTGCAGCGGTTCCACCACCAGCACCACAACCAATTATTACTATTTGAGCATCTTGATTCAAAATTTTTTAACCCCCAAGAAACAGATTAATAGCAATAAGTCTTTTAATTGTTTTTATTAATTCTTAATTAAAAAATGGATAAAGATTAAAGAAAAGAGTTGAAAAGATTATTTTTTCTTTGTTGCAGTTTTTTTCTTTGCAACAGTTGTTTTTTTATCAGCTGTTTTTGTTTTAACTGCTTTCTTTGCTTTTGGTTTTTCTTCTTTGACTGTTTTCTTTTCTTTTTTAGGCTTTTCTTCCTTTTTTTGTTTAACTGGTTTCTTATCTGCTTTTTCTTCATTAGGTTCTTTTGGTATCTCTTCTTTTGTTTCTTGAGTTTGTTCTTCAGATGTTTCTTTTATTTCTTCATCTTTTTTATCTTCTTTCTTTTCTTTTTTCGGTTTTTCTTCGGGTTTATCTTCTGTTTCTTCTTTCTTTTGTTTAGGTTTGTCAGCAATCATTATACTAGGTTGTGCAATAACTTCTGTTTTGTAAATTTCAATTCTTTTAACAGGATAAATGTTCTTGCAGTTTTTATAAAGCTCACTGCCAAGTTTACCATCGATAATAATATTTACAAACTCTGAAAGAGTACTTTTATTTGCCTGTTCGGTAATCGTTTTTTTCATTGATTCTCTTATTGTTCTTTTCTGAGAGCTTTGAACACGCTTATCTGTTGCTGCAAAAGGTTTAACACGAATTTGTGCTCCATCTCTTGTTGTAACATCGTATACTCCATCGATTTTTGATCTGCGTCTACGAATAAGTCTGCGTAAATAATCTGATGTTAGAGTATGACCTATAAATTGAGTATGAGCATTGTTTTGTTCAACGCTTTTAACCTGAAAATATAAAACAATATGTGCTTTTCTGAAATCATTTGTTATATCCTGTAATGATACACCTGTTACACGGTTAATTAAATTTTCAGGACTGTCTGCTAGTGTATCTGCAACAGTTACATTATCAAATGATGGTGGTGCAAGTATATTGTACCAGTTTTTTGCTTTCCATCTGTCTTTTATCTTTCGGACAGTTGTCCTTGATCTTGCCTTTGCCATAGTTTATCACTTTATTAATTTATTAAACATTAATCAGTTTTTTCGGTAATACGCTCCTTATACTTAAAATATACTGATGAAAAAATGCTTAAAAAGCATCTATAACGCATATCTGTTTATTTTTTGCAGCTGTATATATATTGCTTCTAATTTTATTATAAAATTCAGATTGCACAAAAATTTTCTCAGAAAAAAGCTTAGAAAAAATAGGATCACTCTTAACTTTTAACTTGATATTTTCTTTGATACCTGGTTTAAGATTAAAGCGATCTATCATAATTTCTGATACACCTGACGCCTTGAAAACATCTATTATTTCAGTTATATCCTCAATTTTTAAAGAAGGATATATTGGCCCAAAAAAAACACTGGTTTTAACTTTATTTTCAGAAATTTGTTTAATTGCATTTAGTCTTTCTTGAATTGATGATGCATTTGGTTCTAAAAGCTTTCTTTGGGAATCATTAAGTGTTCCTATACTAAACATTACTTCAATATCTGAAAACTTTGAAATTAAATCTATATCTCTTAGGATTAAATCAGATTTTGTTTGAATACAAATCGGGAAATCATATTTTAATAGCTGCTCTAAACAATATCTGGTTAGTTTGTATTTTTTTTCAATCGGTTGATAAGGATCTGTAATTGTTGAAATTCCAACTACTGCTGGTTTTTTATTTTTTAATTCATTTGCAAGAACATTTGCGATATTTGTTTTAACGTCTACGAAACTTCCCCATTCTTCTCTTTTAATTCTAAGAACATTTGGCACATAACAATATGCGCAACTATGTTGACAGCCACGATAAGGATTTAGACAATACTCAAGACCTGGTAAATTTGATTTTGAAAGAGCAGATTTACATTTAATCTCTGTTATTTTCATTTTTAGAAATCCTCAAGTCTTTTTTGAAATAGCTTGTTTTTTAAGACAGCACTATTTTTAATCCAGCGCTGAAGTGGTATATCCATGATACTTGAAACATGCATCATTGCTTTATCTATCGTATCAAATTTCTGATAAGGCTCTGTCAGTGCTTTTCTTACGCTTTCTCGTACATTCCATACTCCTATTGGCATAATATAGCCAGGATGTGCTTCACGTAATATTACTACGCCTGCTTGTCTTCTTTCTTTGTTTAAAAGTTCATTTACAGCTAGTCTTGCAGAATAGTAGCATCCGCCGATTTCAGCATATGTATTTCGCCCTTTGTAAAATTCATATGAATTAAAAATTGATATTTCTGCCCCATATGGATTCCAGGTTGTGTTTGGATACCATGCTTCTATTAGTTCATACATCCATTCTGTAGGCATCATAAGAACTATCCAGCGGTTGTCAAACTGGTTATGTTGATACACTCTATATTCATTTATCAGAGGGTATGTTTTAGTATTGTTCATCAGTGTCTCACCAATACTTGAATCAACTGCTGTGATACTCCATCGTGTTGGTACAAATTTTCTAAATTTTTTTACACCAAATGCACCTACGCTAAATGCCTTTTGTATCTTGGAGATATTTACGCCGTCTTTGTAAAGGTTAAATACTGCGTCTCTTGATTTAAGATCTGTGTCATAGTATGCTTTTTCGATGTGTTGCTCATATTTTGGGTTTGTAATATCAAATTTTTTTATTGGTGCTGAAGGACCATGTGGCTGTACTTCGTCATAAAAAGCTATTTTTCCATGTGGTTTTTTTGAAAATATTGCTTCTGTAAAAACACTGTTTTTTGATAGAGCCAGTTCTCTTGTAAATTGTACTGTTTTATGTGAGTTTTCTACATCATATATATCTACCGTGTGTTTACCTCGTATTAGCATTGAGCGAAAGTCAACTATATCGTCAAGTGTTTTATCTAGCCATAGTTCTGGTGTATCAATTATTGAGGTATCACCCATTATTGGTGGTATCATGGGTCCGATTGATACTTTTGGGTAACCTATTCTTCCGATGAATACGCTTGGTGGTGATGCACCGCCTATTCTTAATGTGTTTATTAGTGGTTTTACTTTGTCTCTGGCGTGATATTTTACAATGATCGGACATCGTGATTTACCGCATAAAAATTTTGTCCCTCTGCAAAGTGCACACATACTTGTTGAATTTTCTTGTTTTTTTACATCATCTAGTAACTTTTTGTATTTTGGCACGCTTATTGTTAACTGTAAATCCCATTTAAAAGCCTTATTGGTTGATCATTGAAAGTATTTTTCAAAAGTCTAACAAAAAGTTTATTAACGATTGTTAATATTTATATGATTGTTGTTAATTCTTCAATAAATTATATAAACCAGTAAAATAATTATAATTATATAAAGGATAAGATGATTAAAATGAAAAATAAAAAAACCATTTATACATTAGTTGCAATAGGAATAGTAATAATTTTAATTGGAAGCATGATGATTTATCAAGTATTAAACACAAAAGAAGAAAAAGAAACAGAAGATGAAGAGGAAAAATTTGTATTAGATGATCGAATAAGTCCATTAGTAAACCAAGGAGTTGTTTTAGAAGTCTTAAGAATAAGACATCGCGGTCTTTTGGATGAACTACTCAAAAGTGGCACAAGTTGGAAAGATGACCCTGTTTTTTATTTTATAAGCAATATCGATGATCAAGAATATGTCAGCAAAGATATTGAAGGAGCAGGAGACGTCACAACAGAAATTCCTTTTATAGGATGGGACACAATCTTTCAAGAAAACAAAATAATGAGAGATACTGAAGAAGAACAAGAAAAATCATCTATTACACTAACTTTGATGGAGATCAAAAAAAGCGGCATTTTAGGCAGAAAAACCAATAATGTTGAAAAAGACAAATTTGAAATTACATATGATTATAGAACCGGGCATTGGACTGGAGATGACTACCTAGGAGACAATGATGGATATGGACATTACTTAGGTGAAACTTTTGAAGTTTGGTTTAATGTTTATCAAATTGATTATGATGGAGATCAAATCCCTTACTGGACAGAAGTAAATGTTTATAAAACTAATCCCCAAATAGATGATAGATACGAAGACCAAGATGGTGATGGAATACCAACGAGTTGGGAATGGAAATATGGATATGACCCGTTGACGTGGGATAACCATAAACAACTTGATCCAGATGTGGATGGGATAGAAAACATAGAAGAGTACAAAATAAGTAAGTGGTTCTCAGATCCATTCTCACCAGATATATATGTAGAAGTAGATGGAATGGAAAGTACAGGTTTATTTGATCCTGCGCATGTTTTATATAAAGAATGTATGCAAGCAATAATAGAACGCTTTGCACGACATGGGTTGAATGTGTATTTTGATGATGGTTGGCCAGGTGGACCAATAAACGGTGGAGGGGAATTAGTACATCACGTTGAAACTCTTTCACAGGATTCAGGCCAGTTCCTACAATTTTATAGAAACAATTTTGCTGATGAGCGAAAAGGCATATTTAGGTATTGCTTGATTGGTCATAATACTGGTTATTCGCATCCTTCATATTCAAATAAAGTAGATAGCCTAACTGCAGATTCAAGTCTATATAAATTATATTTTAAACGGTTTGCATTTACTCCGAGATTACAAAGAATTGTTATTGCATCAGCAACAATGCATGAACTTGGACATTCATTAGGTATTCATTCATGGACGTTTAAAGGAGTTGACAGAGGTGGATACGAGGTTCCTGATTATTATAGTATAATGAATTATAAGTACATATTTGATAAAAAATTATTAGATTATTCAAGCGGTGAAAATGGTCCTGAGAATGATCAAAATGATTGGAGCTTACTTTATCTACCACATTTTGAGGATGTAGATGTTGTGATAGAAGGGCCTTATTTTACTAATCTAGAAAATCGTGAAGATTACATAATTGAAAAAAGCCCTGAGCCAATAATTGATGATTGGGAACATGATGAAGAACTCACAAAAGTATTAAATGAAAAAATGAACGGGTTTCCAACATTTTACTTCGATAATTATAATTATCGCGCATATGTAAAAACCGATGAAAAGCAAAATCAAAGCGATAGAGACTTTAGACTATATGTAAAGGCAGATATCGCACCAACACACACACTATGGGTTCTTGTATCTGAAGGAAAACTAAACAATGATGAAAATATTAAGTTTTATTCATTTGAAGAAAAAATTCAAAGTATAACAGAATAAAACCTAATCCTTCTTTTTTTCTTTTCAAAATACTTATTTAAGTGATACTGTATTTTGGTTTTTTATATGCCATCAAAAAAATATACTGCTCAAAAAAGAGAAGAATTAAAAGCAAGTAAACAAAATAAACAAAAACAAGGTCAGTCAAATATATTAAAACCGTTTTTGATTATTGTAGTTGTTTTAGTTGTAATTGTCGCAACGGTTTTTGCAGGTCTTTCTTTTTTAGGAAATGACTCAACTGTTGAACCTGAAGTAAATAATATTCCTGGTTTAAAGGCAGATTATGCTGTTTTTAGCTTGAATTCAATGGATAATTCAATTGATGTACTTTTAAATGATGAAGACGCAGATGGCGATATTTTAAATATAACCCAAGTTGGCACTCCTTCAAATGGTGTTACAGAAATTATTGGAAATAAAATAGTTTACACCCCTAATGTTAATTTTACAGGTGTTGAAACATTTACATATAAAGTAAGTGATGGAGAAAAAGAATCCACTTCAACTGTTAACCTAGTTGTCGCAGATAAGAATCCTATCGCACTTATTGATACAAATAAGGGCATGATAGTTGTTGAGCTTTATAATGATAAAGTACCAAACACTGTTGAAAACTTTGTTAGATATGCAAATGATGAATTTTACAGTGGACTTTGTTTTCATCGCATAAAAAATGATTTTATGATACAGGGTGGAGCATTTTATCCAGATGGAAACCACAAGCAGGCGACATATGATCCAATTATTCTTGAAATAGTCGATGATCTTAAACATGAAGATGGTTCTATTTCTATGGCTAGAACTAGTGATCCTAATAGCGCTACTAGTCAGTTTTTCATATGTGACGGTGCACAAACAGGATTAGATGATTCATATCTACAGCAATATGAGGAAAGAGGTTATGCCGTATTTGGTAAAACAATAATTGGTCTTGATGTAGTACATAATATTGCTAAAATGTCTCATGATGACAGTAATGGTGATGGTAGTGGTTGGCCAATTGATGATATTATTATAAATAGCATAACTATTGAAAATCAATAAAGGAGATAAAATTATGAGTAAGATAGCTGAATTTAGTACAAGCATGGGAAATTTTAAAATAGAGCTTTTTAGTGATAAAGCACCAATTACATTTGGTAATTTTAAAAAACTTGTAGACACTGGTTTTTACAATGGCCTTATTTTTCACAGGGTTATTCCAAATTTTATGATTCAGACGGGTTGTCCGCAGGGTACAGGTTATGGTGGACCTGGTTATACTATTAGTGATGAATTTCATCCAAGTCTTAGTCATGATTGTAAAGGAATTGTTTCTATGGCAAATACAGGTCAACCTCATACCGGTGGCTCACAGTTTTTTATAACTGTTGCACCAACACCTTGGCTTGATAAGCATCATGCGATATTTGGAAAAGTAATACAAGGTATGGATGTTGTCGAAAAAATATCAAATGTTCAAAGAGATAGAAACGACAGGCCACTTAAAGAAGTTAAAATAAACAGTGTTACAATAAAAGAGAAATAAGAAAGGAGAATATTTTAGATGAGCATACTTTCAGATGTGGATATAAAAAGTTGTATAAAGAAAAATGAGCTGGGTATCGAGCCTTTTGTTGAAAAGAACCTTACGCCTAATGGTTATGATCTTTCAATTGAAGAAATATATATTCGTAAGACAGATGAGCATATAAAACAAGGTAGTGCTAGTATTCCCGCTCAAACTTGGTTTGCAATTAGTACTCGCGAGTTTGTAAAGATGGGGCCTAAAATTACTAGTCAACTATGGATACGCTCAAGTTACGCAAGAAAAGGTGTTATGGCTAGTTTTGGTAAAGTTGATGCAGGTTTTCATGGGACGCTTACTATTAGTTGTTTTAATAGTAATGATGAGCCTTTAGAGATCCCCATTGGTGACAGGTTTTGTCAGATTGTTTTTGAAAACATGCAATCAGCACCATCTGAGCTTTATGATAAAAAAAGTGGGAATTATCAGAATCAAAAAGGTATAAAACTAAAGTAATACTTTTCTTGCAAACGTTAGATAACCAGTATGTCCTAGCATATCAAAGCTGGGTCTGGTACCACGTTCACCAATAATCATTTCTCTTTGTATATTTTCAAATGTTTTAATTTCTATAAAATTGTGTGTTCTCATTTCTTTTACAGTTTGTTCTAATTGTGAGACCAAAGGTGAATAACAACACAGGTATCCACCTACTTTTAAGGCTTTATAAGCATGAGCAACTGCATCCCATGGATTTGGTATATCTAGTATTATTGCGTCAAGGTTTTTCTCAGAAATTCTTTTTGTTACATCTTTTTCTAAAACTTTTACATATTTTTCAAGGCCTGTTGTTTTTAGATTTTTTATTGCATGTTCTATAAAATCCTGGCGCGTATCATAAGATACTACTTTTCCAGTTGGTGCAACAATACTTGCAAGAGCAGTTGTTAGTGCCCCTGAGCCTACTCCTGCTTCTAAAACATTATGACCTGATTGTATCGAGCAGTAGAGAATTATATGGGCGATATCTTTGGGTAAAATTATTTGTGCTTTGCGTTTCAAACCTATAAGTTTATCCATGACACTTGGTCTTAAAACCCAGAATTTTTTGCTACCGATTTCTATTTGTTTGCCAAATTCAAATCCAATTAATATTTTTGGATCAAAAACACCTACCCCTCGGATTTTATCGGTTTTTCCAGTTGTGTCTACAAAGTATCTTTTGCATGATTCATCAATTAAAACAATTGTTTCTTTTTTTCCAACTTTCATAATAATCTTACTCATACATTTTTACAAGGCTTCCAAAACCCAAATCTTCAAGGTCTAGTTGATCAAGCCATTTATCATAACAGCTACATTTTAAATTATTAAAAATACTAGGGTCTTGTTTAAGTGAAAAATCAGAAATCGCTTGTAGATAATTTCCATCACACTGGCCACAGTTATGCGCACCACGAATGTTACCACCACCTACTACATCGCATTTAATTCGTTTATCACCTAGTATTTTTTTACCATCTATAAGTATTTGTACAATACTAAAAAGCCATGGCGGTCTATATTGTTCACGTCTCCAGAGGTGACTTACAAGTGTATTTTTTTGTATATTTACAGGGTTGAGCGATACTATATCTGTTATATTTTTGATTTTTTCAATTGTATTTATTGCATCCTTTATTGCTTGTTTTTCAGATAGAAAAGGTGGTTTGACAAGTACATATGTTTTTATTTTTACATTATGTTTTTTGAGGATATCTGCTGCTTTTTTGTAATCATTAAAAGTAAATCCTTTGTTGATATTGTTTTTTCTAATATCGTCATCTGCTGTTTCAAGGCCTATTCCTATTTCAAAAATTTTTAAACCTACTATTTTTTTGATTTTTTCTACTACTTTATTTGTTATATATTCTGGTCTTGATTCAACAGATATTTTTTCTGATGTTTCATATAGTTTTTTAAGGATTTTTTCTCTTACCGCTGGATTTATTTCTTTATCATCCAAGAAACTACCGGATGTAAAAATTTTTACAAATTTTTCGCCTTTGTATTTATTCAAAGCGTATTCAAATTGTTGTAAAAGTTCTTTATCTGATATATCTGACCAGATGCTGTCATTGAAGTAACCACACATGCTGCAGCCTGATTCAAGTGCCCAACTGCAGCCACGTGTTTTAAGTATTATTACAAAAGCATCAACAATTTTATCATTTAGTAAATCTTTTTCAGACCAGCAGCTAACAGGAGTTGTTGTGTCGGTTTCTCTTGGCTTAAAATCTTTTTTTTGTTCTTTGATGAAGTTTGCTAGTTCTTTGTTCATTTCTGATTCTTTTCATCCTTGTTTTTCTTTTTAAAAATTAGAATTACAACGGCAATTGCAGCGATTAGTATTATTGCTTCAAAACCTGGGACCAGAACATATGTTGGGTAAGGTAGTTTATAGTTTAGTGTATTTGGCAGTTGATCTTTACCTAAAATCTGCAAAGTATAATTATGTTCAACAAGATTTTCTTCATCACCTATTTTTGAATCAATTCCTGTTGTAAAATTATAAAATGTTGTGTCTTTTACTATATTACTATATTTGGTTGGTATATTTAAAAAATAATGAGTTGTTTCAGCATATATTTTCATAGTAAAGTGACCATTTTCAGTCCATCCTTCATATGCTGGTGATGTTTCATATTCATCTTTTTCTTCTGCTTTTTTGCGGTCAACATTTATTTGATTACCATCATCAAGTGTGTAATATACTCTAAAGTTCTCCGTAGATACTCCTTCGTCTACATCAATTGATACATCATCACCAGAGGTTATATTGTCAAAACGAGATGATGTTACACTTATTGCATCTTCATCATAATAAAAAGTACCAGTTTTTATAGTTTGACGACCGCTGTTGTCAACAACAGTAAATAAGTAGGTAAAATTATCTTTTAAGTTGTCTGGATTTTCATAAATATAATTAACAATTACTTTATTCCATTCAAATCCAGTAGGTTGAATAGTAGTTTTATTTCCAGCAGGGTCTGTTATTTCAAGGGATAAAAGATCATAATTTATTGCATTGTTATCCGTTATCTTTGCAACAAAAGTAATATTTCCACCTGGTTCTTGAACCCCTGGTAATACCACCAAATCAACCATTGGTGCTTCATCGTCATAAAATGGCGGATTAACTAAAACTATGAAAACTAGTAGCCATGTGAAAAAATATACACCATATGTCATGAACCAGTTTTTCTTTGTAAAATCAGAAATATCAAGATTGAGCCTTAAATAAATAAATCTTATAAAAGTTGCATTTGCAATACATACTAAAAATACTAAAATCCAGCGAAAATCATTACCGCTACCAATAAGTGCCCAGAAGCCAAAACATACAAGAGCCATTAAACAAGCAAATAAGAATGCCAGAAATGTAGCTTTGATGTTTCTACGCTCACGTTTTAGGAATGCTTCTTCATCAAATTTTGGTACATTAAAGGGTTTGTCCTCTTCTTCTTCGTTTTCGTTTCTTCGTTTAGACATCGAGAGGGGATAATGATTCTTATTTAAAGGTTTTTGCTTTTCATTACTTTTTTTTAAAAAAAATAGGCTTTATAAGAACTCAATTCCTGAAGGTAATTTATCCAAGTATTTTTTAAATTTATCAGGCCAATCTTTGGGGTTAAGTCCTTTTTGAGCAAGAAATGCGGTAGTCCATCTCTCAAGTCCAATACCTGAGCATCCACTCCATAGCTCACTTTTTTGTGCTTTTATATTAAATGATTTTATGTATTTATCACCTAGAATACTTAAGTTTTGAAACTCAAGCCATTCACTAGTTTTTCTATCACCGCGATACGGCATATATGCTTCAAAATCAATAGTTCCTGTATCCTGGGTGCTTTCATCACCAATTTTTCCTGCTTGTTGCATATACCAGGGTGTTACCCATGCCATACGCCATTCAAGGTCAAAGATATCATTAAAAACATGTTTATAACGTGTAAGTAAATCCTCACGTAGTTTAAGCAGCTGCTCTCTAGTTCCAATATATACTGGTTCAATTCTATGAAATTCATCAACACGCTCTATTCCATGGCGGCCACCTGATTCATAGCGACTTGAAATAGCAGTTTTATCATAAACTAGTACAGGCAGGCTTTTTTCAGATATTGTTTTACCTTTAAAACTCCAATAAATAATAGGACATTGCGCATAACAAAGACCAGCTTTTGGTGGACTAAGGTTTTTCATAAGTTCTTCGGTATGAACTTCTTTAGTAATCTTTGTTAAATCAACAAAACGTTCCCATTCCTGTGCATCTCGCGTAGCAGGCTCGCATACATAGTAAAACTCACCAGGCATGCCTTCCATATGCCCTGTTTTTAGCCATACATCAAATGGAACTATATGTGACTCGATTACTTCCTCAAAACCAAGTGGTTTTAAGACTTCTTCAATTGCGATTTTCTCCATTGTTTTAAGTATTGTTGCTGCTTGTGATCTATAAAACCATTTACCTTTTGTTGGTCCTTGCTCAAGCCATTTATTTTTAACCATTTCTTCAGTCGGGTCTTTATCCCACACAGGTTTTTTTTGAGTGGATTCCCATATTGCTTTCCAAAATTCGCCTTTTCCTTCATAGTATTGATTTTCAACTTTTTCGCATACTCTGCTTATCATTCTATCAATGTAGTTTCTCTGCAGGAATTCTTCATCGACTTCTTTTAGTATAATTGTAGCATTTTTATCAATAAATTTTACATCAGCAAAAGGAATTGTAATATCTTTTAACGGTTTTTTTTCTAGTTCAAAACTAATGTTGTAGCCAGTTATTTTGATTTCACGAACACCTACATGATGTTTTTTGCCAAATTCTTTTGATATTTCATTTTTAAGTTGCAGTAAAGCGTTATGTGGTCTGAAAATACCTTGCGAAACTATATCAAAAGATAACGTGTTTTTTTTGATTTTTATATCTTTGATTTCTACGGTTTTATCTTTTTGTTGTATTTTGCTATTAAAAACTTTTATAGCTTCTTTTAGTTCTTTATCTATAGATGAAATATCGTTGCTGAATGTAAAACTTGATTTTAGGTCAAATATCATAATAAAAACCATGATAACATAAAAGATATATAATATTGATTATTATAAAACATTTTGAAATTTGTTAATTTTAATAAACTTTATTAGCACAATTTTCTTTTAAAAATTTATGAATGTAGGCGGTACATTAATTTTCTTTTCAATATTTTTGCTATTTGGCTCAATATTTTATATAATTGCATTTTATTTTCTAAGAATAAAACATTTTATCCAAAATACTCCAACATCTAAAATAAGATCAATTGCGATGGGTTTTGCTGAGATATGCGGAAAAGTATTATCATTTGATGTAAATCAAATTTTAATAAGTCCATTTTCGGAACAAAAATGTGTTTATTACAAATATACTATCGAAGAATATCGTAGCTCTGGAAAACATAGTAGCTGGGTCACAATAAAACAAGGAATTGAAAAAAGATTATTTTATTTAGAAGATGAAACTGGACATATTCTTGTCGATCCTGATAAAGCAAGTATCGATGTAAGTTTGTCTAATGAATACGAATCAAGAATGGGCAGAGATCCCCCCTATAATGTAATAAAATTTTTGGAAGGCCAAAACATTAGATTTGAAGGCATCTTATTTGGAATAAATAAGGCGATGAGATTTAGAGAATATTTAATTAAACCAGAAGACCAGTTATATATTATTGGGACAGTCGAAGACAATCCATTTGTAAAAGACGCAACAGTGATAGATGGTGTAACTGATATGATTATGAAAAAAGGAAAGAACATAAAATTTTTTTGTATTTCAGATAAAAACGAGAAGCAATTATTATTAAAATACATTTTAATACCTCCGGTATTGTTTATATTTGGATCTATTGTCATGATACTAACTATCATTGCAATATTAAAAACGGTGATGTAAAATGATAGAGACAAATAATGCCTGTATACTAAGCTTTTTTATCGTTTTAGTATTAGGTTGTATAATTTTTCTAGTTATAATGTATAACAGGCTAATTCAATTAAATAATAATATTGGAAGATCATGGTCAAACATTGATGTGTCTCTTAAACAAAGATCGGATGAGCTTCCAAATTTGATTAGCACAGTAAAAGGCTATATGAAACACGAAAAAATCTTGCTTGAAAATATTACAAAAGCAAGGGAATATCTTTCAAAAGTGGACGAATTATCAAAAAAAGCTGCGGCAAATGATATCATTTCAGAATCATTAAAATCTCTTTTTGCAGTAGCCGAAAATTACCCTAACTTGAAGGCAATTGAAAATTTTTCTCATCTACAAAAAAGAATTACAGCTTTAGAAAATGAAATCGCTGACAGGAGGGAATATTACAACGAATGTGTCACATTTTATAACATAAGAATATATTCTTTTCCAGATTTGTTTATTGCAAAAATGTTTAACTTTAAAGATAAAAAATTATTTTTGGCAACTGAAGAAGATAAAAAATACGTAAAAGTAAATTTTTAATCTTTATCCACAACTTTGCTTGCAACGCTAACACAAGCCAGGTAATCATCAAGGGTATGAAGCAGGCTTGAAACAGAATTGCTTTTGATATTTGCAACAAGTGTTTTACCCGAAGTTTTACTTTTTATAAAGTTAAAATCATCAACGTTTACAGAGCGTAGAACTGTTTTAACTATCTCTTCGCTTTCAAACTCAATTTTTATATCACATGATGCTTTCATATTTTTCAACTCTTAATTTGTTTGCTAATTATTTCATCAACAAGGTTTAGAAATTCTTCTTCTTTTTCACCAGTAATTGTTGCGCCACTAGCTATTGCATGACCTCCACCATGACCTCCAAATTTAGTTGAAGCTTCTTTCATTGCAAAACCAAGGTCTAGGCCTTTGCTTACAAGATATTGATTGCCTCTACCGGATACATGAATTTCTCCATCGTTTCTTGTAATTGAAAGCAGTGGTTTTTTGATATCAAGAATAAAATTTGTTGCGATTCCACCTATTACTCCACCAAGTGATGAGTCATTGCTATAAAAAAACCTAAAGCTTTGTTTTTCTTTAAATCCTTCTTTTTCCAGTTTTATTATTTCATCAAGTATTTTTTGTTTGTATTCTTTTTCAGCGTTTAATGCATCTGAAATAAATTTTTTATCACCAAGTGCAACAGATAACGCAAGTCCTCTGCTGCCGCCTTTTCCACATGCATCTAAGAGATCTGCGAATCGTTCGAATTCAAAGTCGATATTTTCAGAGTAATATCGTGGTCGTATGACGGTATCTAAAATGTTTTTTTCACAATCTTTTTGAATTAATTTTAGTATAAGATATGAATGTATTTTTTTAAGAGTTTCATCTGTTAAATCATCTATCTTAGTTTGTTTATCAATACCAATTTTTTCTAAAAAACTATCAATATTTGTTTTATCACCAGATATAGTTGAATAATATGGGTCGATAGAGTAAAAAAGTGAATCAAAAATTGTTTCACCTGATAATTTTATTGCTGTTTTTTCTTTTATTATTCCTTGTTTTATTGCCTGGGTTATAATTTTTTGATTATATCCTTTAAAACCACCTATGTATTGTTTATCACCTGTTGCACCAACAATTGCAAGCGATGCTAAATCAAAGTTTTCTTGGTCAAGTGCATATGCAACGCTAAAAGCAAGTGTTGCACCGCATGCCTCATAATTTCCATTAATACCAAAATGATTACAGTTAATCTGTAAAACATTATCATTTGTTTTGTTTTTAATTGGTTGATGATGATCAATTATAATGCTTTGTGATTTCATTTTTTCAATTGTTTCAATCTGTCCACTACCCATATCTGTAAAAATTACAAGCTCATTTTCTTCTTCAGATATACGTTTAAGACCTTTGTCAAAAGGGTTACGCATAAGTGTTGCATGAAAATTAAAACCTGTACGATAAAGTGCTTTGCATATTATTGCTGCAGCAGATATTCCATCTGCATCATAATGAGAAATTACTCTAATCTTGGTATGTTCTGGCATAGAACGTATCTGTTTTGCTGCATCTTCACTAATTTCGGTTATATTTCGTGTCATCAGTTAAAGTCGTAATACAGATGTTTTATAAATAAATACATGCTATCAAAATAGGTTGTGGTAAAAAAATATGACAAGATTTTGCCCTTATTGTGGACGTAACATGCCGGACGACGCAAGGATGTGTCCTTATTGTGGAAAAACGTTGGCTATGCATGAAGGTATCAGACAATCACCATATCCTATCGAACAAAAAAAGGATAATACAGCATTGATTATTGCTATAGTACTAATCCTTGTTATAATTATTCCAATAGCAATTGCTGCTACCGTGTATGTATATGTTAGTGGAATGATAGGATCTTCACCTATGGGCGCCACACCAGAAATAAATATGCAGGCAAGTTTGTATGAATCTTCTGATAATAATGCTACTATAATAATTGTTTTAGTTAGCGGAGAAACAGCATATTGGCATTCTTTTTATTTTAATATTTATGATGTAACTGACGGGGAATCATTAATTCAATACACAGATTACACTATATCAAAACCAAATTATAATACAATTAATGTAGGAGATCAGATCAAAATTACTGGTGAAGGAAATGAATTAGAGGTAGGTCACACATATGCTCTTTCGATAATTAATTATTTAACTTATGCAGAAATTGAAACAGTAACCTGGACTCAGTAAAAAATAAAAAAAAGATGTTTTTGGTTTATTCAAATAATAGTTTTGCTTGTTCTGGACTATATTTCCAATCCTCAGGAAGTACACCTGTGGAAATATAATACTTTGAAAGGCGACGAATCTTGGATTCAGTAAGCTGTAAGTTGCGTTTGTTATGTAAATCTTTTTTGTGCTCACTTATATGTTTACGAAGAGAAAGAGTAATACTTATAAGATTACGTAAATCCTCAGGAATTTCAGGTTTAAGGTCATTTGCACTAAGTATTTTTGAAATGCTTTTACCAGTTGCAATTTTTACATCCGGAACTGCAAACTGATCACGTAGTATCATACCTATTTCACTAGTGGATTTACCTTGTTTAGCAAGGTCTATTACATGTGATTCTACTTCTCTGGTATTTAGACTACTCCAATCAGGGTGTTCTTTACGATCAACAGGTTTTGTTGAACCGGATTTGCCTTTTCGTCTTGCATGTATTCGCGCCATACTTTTTTTACTCCAAGATACTTTATAAGGTAAGACCAGAATAAGCTTTTAATATATAAAATTGAAGGTTGAAAAAGGGCATAAAGCCCAATTTTATTCATTTTTATAGAATTTTTTCATATCTTCAAGAGATATAGGCTCATAATCAAACGCGTGACCTGCACTACCAAACTTTATGAAACGCTCCATTATGATTTGTTTCATTGCTTCTCTTGATGGCTCTAAATATTTTCTTGGATCAAATTCCTCAGGGTGTTCTTTAAAATATTTTCTAATAGTAGCAGTTACTGCAAGTCTTAGATCAGTATCAACATTTACCTTTCTTACACCTGCTTTAATTCCTTCTTGTATAGCCCATAGCGGTACTCCATATGTCTCTGGAATTGCACCACCGTATTTATTTATCTGAGCGATTAATTCTTGTGGTACTGATGATGAGCCGTGCATTACCATATGTAAGTCTGGGCAAAGCTTATGAATTTTTTTAATAATATCCATTGCAAGTAGGTTTTTATCTGGATCTGGTTTGATTTTGAATTTATATGCACCATGGCTTGTTCCTATTGCAACAGCTAGTGCATCAACCTTTGTTTTTTCTACAAACTCTTTTACTTGATAAGGATCTGTTAGTTTTTCTTTACCAGAACCCACTCCATCCTCAATTCCTCCAAGGCATCCTAGTTCACCTTCAACTGTTACACCTAGTGGATGAGCAAAATTTACTACCTCTCTTGTAATCTGTATGTTACTATCATAATCTCTTGGTGTTTTTCCATCTTCCTGTAAGGAACCATCCATCATAACAGATGAAAAACCTAAATCAATTGCGGTCTTGCATATTTCTACACTTGTTCCATGGTCAAGGTGAAGTGCTACAGGAAGTTTTGGATATCTTTCAATACAAGCATTCATAATGTTTCTCAAAAATAACATATCAGAATATTTTAGTGCTCCTTTTGATGCAGCCATTATAACTGGAGATTTTACTTCTTCAGCACCTCGCATGATAGCTTGTGCTTGTTCCATGTTATTTACATTAAAATGTGGCACTCCATAACCTTTTTTTGCTGCTTCATCAAGTATCTGTCTCATTGGGACTAATGGCATATTTTTTTCACCTCATAATTCATAAAATATTTTTGCTTCATCAAGTCTTTCTTTTGGAACTGTCTTTAATTTTCCAACTGCAGCTTCAAGGGGTATCGGAACTACTTGAGTACCATGAAGGGCAGCCATTTTTCCAAACTCGCCTTTTTTTATCATATCTGCTGCAAGTATTCCAAGACGTGTCCCTAAATTTATATCAAACGCAGTTGGCGTTCCTGCTCTTTGCAAATGACCTAAAACCACATGTCTGCATTCTTTACCAGTAAGTTCCTCAAGTTTTTTTGCGAGTTGCTCTGAAATTCCTCCTAGAATTTTATGTCCAAATGCATCGACTTTTTGATCTTTAAATTTGATATCTCCACCTTTTGGTTTTGCACCTTCAGATGTTGCAATAATTGTATATTTCTTGCCCTTTGCCTCTCGATTTTTTATTATTTTTACAAGCATGTCCATGTCAAATTCTTCTTCTGGAAGAAGTATCGCATGAGCACCCCCTGCAATTCCTGCTTCAAGAGTCATCCAACCTGCATGTCGTCCCATGACTTCAACAATAATTACTCTGTGATGTGATTCTGCCGTTGTATGCAGGTTTCTTATTGCTTCTGCAGCACGAGTAACTGCTGTATCAAAACCAAAGGTGTAATCTGTTTCAGATAAATCATTATCAATTGTTTTTGGTACACCTATTACTTTTACTCCGTCTTTGTAAAGTTTTGCTGCAACGCCAAGTGTATCTTCTCCACCTATTGCAACAAGATATTTACAGTCGAGTCTTTTAAGATTTTTTTTAACTTGTTCTATACCATTTTCAACTTTATATGGATTGGTTCTTGATGAGCCTAAAATTGTTCCGCCCATCATATGAATATCTTCTACTTCATCTAGATCAAGGGGTTTTTCTTTACCTCCGTCAAGTACTCCAGCCCATCCATCACAAAGACCTAAAACATCGTAACCATATTTTTTTGCCTTTGTAGTAAGGCCTCTTATAACAGCATTTAAACCTGGAGCATCTCCTCCTCCAGTAAGTACTGCAATTTGTTCTCGTTTTGAACCAGATATTACCATAAACTTTAACCTCCATTCTTTGCATAGAAAAAGGATATTTAAAGGATTTGTATGCTTTATTAGCAAACTATATATTTTTATCACTATTTGCAAGTAAAGTTAAGTGTTTAAAATGGTAATGAAAATATACAACTCGATTACAAGACAAAAAGAAGATTTCGTCACTGTTGAAAGTGGAAAAGTAAAGATGTATGTCTGCGGTATGACTGTTTATTCTGATGCTCATATTGGTCATGCTCGTACATATTTTGCTTTTGATGTTATTCGCCGTTATTTTGAGCATAAAGGTTTTAAGGTTACGTATGTGCAAAATATTACTGATGTTGACGATAAAATTATTGCTGCCGCAAATAGAATGGGTGCAGATCCTTTAGAATATTCTAAAAAATTCACAGAAATCTGTCTTAATGATTTAGATAATCTAGGGATTCGCCGTGCTGATATTTATCCAAAAGCCTCTGAGACTATTAAAGATATGATAGATATGACTCAGAAAATCATTGACAAAGGATTTGGATATGAATCTGATGGTGATGTTTATTTTAGTGTCGAAAAATTTACTGATTATGGTAAGCTTTCTGGACAAAAACTTGATGATCTTATGAACGGGGTTCGTATTGACCCTGAGGATAAAAAACACAATCCTTTTGATTTTGCCCTCTGGAAATCTGCAAAACCTGGTGAACCTAGCTGGGATAGCCCGTGGGGTGCTGGTCGTCCTGGTTGGCATATTGAGTGCAGTGCTATGAGTAGTAAATTTTTGGGTCTTCCTTTTGATATTCATGGTGGCGGTATGGATCTTCGTTTTCCTCATCATGAAAATGAAATAGCACAAGCAGAAGCAGCAACTGGTAAAGAGTTTGCTAAATATTGGATGCATATTGGTTTGTTGACTGTTGATGGAGAAAAAATGAGCAAGAGCATTGGCAATATTGTTAATGTTAAAGATTTGTTAAGTCGTTGGGAACCTGAGGTTGTGCGTTTCTTTTTTGCACAAGCCCATTATCGTAGTCCACCTGATTTTTCTGAAAAAGCACTTGAGAATTCTAAAAAGGGTCTTGATAGGATTTATCGTGTTAAAGAAAAACTTGAAGAGTGCATTGCTAAAAAAGAAGAAGGTTCCGATGACAAAGAGTTTTCTAAGACAGTTTCTGAGTTTAAATCTAGTTTTGAATCTGCGATGGATGATGATTTTAATACTCCTGAGGCTGTAAGTAGTATTTTTGATTTTGTAAATGCGTGTAATCGTTTTTTTGATAAAACAAAAAATCCTAGTTCCACTGTTTGTAAAAAAGCACTTAATACATTTACTAAGCTTGGTAACATTTTGACATTGTTTCAGGATGAAAAGAAAGATTCTGGCAAAATAGATGACGGTGTTTTAAAACAATTAAGAAAATTTGCTAGTTCTTACGCAACAGATGTTGAGGGAAAAACTATTGAAGAAGTAATGGAATTACTTCTTAAGGCTAGAAGCGAGGCAAGAAAGAAAAAAGATTGGAATACTGCAGATAACATTAGAAAAAAGCTTGATGAGTTTGGCTTTGAGATTCAAGATACGGCAGATGGCCCAGTATGGAGAAAAAAATAAGAGAAAAATATTTGGTTTGTTATGAATAAGATACTTGTTGGTTTTGATGGCAGCGAGGGTGCTGAACAAGCTCTGAACCGGGCTATGATGCTTTTAGAGCAATACGGTGAGATGATACTTCTTGCTGTTGTTCCAAGCCCAGGGGATAAAACATTTGTTGATGCTAATGCTTATAATATTTTAAAATCAAAAGCTAAAAATCTAATTGATCAAGCAATATTGGATCTTGGCGAACATGAATTTAAAATCAAAGGAATGGTCGAGCAAGGAGATCCTGCCTCCGTAATTATCGATGTTGCAAACAGACTTAATGTTGATTTAATAGTTCTTGGCAGCAAAGGAGAAAGTGAACTAGGTCAATATTTAATCGGTAGCGTTGCAAATAAAGTAGTTCAGTATGCTGCAAAACCTGTGATGGTTGTAAGATAGGGGTTTGTTATTATAGTAACACTTTTTAAATTTTTGTTATTTTTTAAAATATATCTTTTATAAGTAACAAATAATTAATATTTTTGTTATTATAATAACACTATATTTAAGTATGTTGAGTTAATCATTATAATAAAAATGGTGAAAACTATGAAAAAAGATAAAGCAAGGATCAGATCAAAGATCTACAATCTAGGAAGTAATATTGGATTGGAAGTAAATGAAATAGACAACGCAAAAAAAACTGCAAGAACTGCTATAGCTTTTTGTGTAATTGCAGGCATTTTTGCAATAATTGGCCTATTTTCATCTAGATTAGAAGCAGTAGGTCTTTGGTATGTGGGAGCAAGTATCAAAGATTTTGGCATGCTCAGTAATTTCTTATAAACAATAGAAAAGATTCTTAAAATGAATATAGTGAGGTTAAATTTTGTTAATGAGTAAATATAAACCAATTAGCGTAGCTTGGGAAATCACATTGAAATGTAATATGAATTGTATGCATTGCGGATCTACAGCAGGCGAATCAAGGGTAAATGAGTTGACAACAAAAGAAGCACTGAATCTTTGCGAAGATCTTCATAAATTAAACACCAAAATTGTTAATCTAACCGGCGGAGAACCAATTCTGAGAAAAGACTGGGCCGAAATTGGAAAGAAAATACGCGATTTAGGAATGGATTTGAGCCTTCTGTCTAATGGTTTAGCTCTAAATGAAAAAATTGCTGCTCAGCTTAGAACTTTAGATGTTTATGCAATGGCAATAAGTATAGATGGCGGAAAACCTGAAACGCATGACTTCGTTAGAGGAGTAAAAGGTTCTTTTGATAGATGTATGTCAGGAATAGAACTGTTAAAAAAAGAAAATATTCCAACAACAGTAATAACAACAGTTCATAAAGAAAATATAAAAGAGTTGACCTTGATCAGAGACAAAATTGTCAATAAAGCAAAAGCATGGCAGCTACAAATAGCAGCTCCAATTGGGAGATTCCCAAGAAATCTAGTTTTGTCAAAAGAAGAGTACTATTCATTAGCTTTGTTCATTGCCGCTACTAGAAAGAAATATTCTTCAAAGGAACTTGCAGTAATGGGCGCACATAGCATCGGTTATAATTCTAAATTTTTAAAAAATACAATGGTATTGCCAATTTGGAAAGGTTGTCAAGCAGGAATTTCAACAATGGCCATACAAAGCAATGGAGGAGTAAAAGGGTGTTTATCTCTCCCTGAAAAATATGTTGAAGGAAACATTAGAGAAAAAAGTTTATCAGATATCTGGAATAGTTCATCATTTGCATCATATACAAGGAATTTCAAATACAGTGATTTAGAAGGAAGTTGTAAAGATTGTAAATATGGTAAAAAATGCAGAGGTGGCTGCAGTACTATGTCAGCAGCTCTAAACGACAAACTCCACTGTGACTCGTATTGTTTATATATGATAGAAAAAGAAATGTAAAAATTATTTTCCTTTATTTTGATGAGCGCGTATACTAGGTCTTACTTTTTCAGCGCCACGACCTTTTTTATGAAGTCCTCTGCCTCTTTGTCCAGCACTTGTTCTTCCACGAAGTACTCTTTGCTTATGTGAAACACCGCTAATCCAGTTTATTTTTGGATCGTTCATAATTGCGGGATGAACTGGATCTACAAGTATTACTTCATAAAAATAATGTTTACCATCATCGCCAACCCAGTAGCTGTTTAATACTTCCATATTTGGATAACGTTTTGCGGTTCTTTCTTCGGCAAGTCTCTGTGTATTTTTACCCATTGTAATTTTACTAATACCTCTTGCCGATGCTTTACGACCTTTTCTAATTGCAGGTTTTCTAAGTCCACCACGTCTTACATGAGCACGGACAACTGTATAACCTATTTTTGCTTTGTATCCAAGGCTTCGTGCTCTATCTATACGTGTTGGTTTTTCGATTCTTGAAAAATTTTCTTCTTTTCTCCACTGTACAAGTCTTTGTTGTTGTGGTGATTGATAGGATATATCTGGTTTTTTCCATTGATCCCCGACATAGTCGTACATACTTTTAACCATAAATATTACACCTTATTTTCTTATCTGTTGGTAGAAACGTAGGAAGGGAGATTATTATTTAAAACTTTTCATCTATTATTTTTTCTACTCAAAGTTTATAAGAGTATGTATAATTCCACGGCTGGGGAAGACAGTTTATGGATTTTATGTTTGATAAAAAAATCGAGACAATGCCTCGTGGGAAAATTAAGGAGTTGCAGCTTAAAAGACTTAGGGAGACTGTTCATAGGGTTTATGATAACGTTCCTT
>Ga0105099_10000527_pt1 | contig 26215 bp, 17 predicted proteins | sample PPLLak3cmMay2015_2_FD_79138 | JGI IMG/M metagenome (GOLD analysis project Ga0105099, IMG submission 79138) | Freshwater sediment microbial communities from Prairie Pothole Lake near Jamestown, North Dakota, USA - PPLs Lake P8 Core (1) Depth... | ecosystem: Environmental > Aquatic > Freshwater >... | reverse complement strand
TATCATTCAGCCTTCAGGTATGGAGTCAGCACAACGCGACTCTGGGCCGCTTCCTGAAAACGTCATTCATGCCGCTTGCTGATGGACTTCTGCTTCTTGCCATTGGCGCTATCCCGCTAGGCATTCTGGAGGTGGTCAAGGTTGTCCGGCTGGCCAGGCGGCGAAGACAGGCTGGTGACAGATGAACAAGCCAGGTCCGTTTAAGCAAAAGGCCGGCAGGATCCGGGCCATTATCGGTCTGGCCTTTAAAAAGTTTTTCCGGATCGATGGGGTTCAGTGGGCGGGAGCATTCGCCTTCAATGCATTTTTCTCGTTGTTTCCTTTGATCGTCCTCTTCGTCACCACTGCCTCGGCTTTTATTGACCGGGAGCGGGCCGCGAAAGCGATCATCACCTTCCTGGAAAACTACGTCCCGATCAGTGGTAAAATGCAAGGTTACATTTTTGACACCATTGCCGATGTTATCAAAGCGCGCGGGCCGGTGGGTATGGTCGCGTTTATCATCCTGGTCTGGGCCGCCAGCCAATGTTTCATCACCCTTATCTTCGCCACCAATCGCGCCTGGGGTGGCGCGAGGTACAATTGGTGGCGGCTGCCGCTGAAAAGCCTGGTACTGCTTGGCACCACGGCGGGTGCGGTTCTCCTGGGCATGGCAATGCCGGTATTGATGAGAATGGCGAAGGTATGGCTCTTTCCAGTGAATGATTTCTATTCCTGGGCCTATGCCCTGGGGAGTTTTTTCATCCCTTTGCTGGTGGTCTTTATAAGTCTGAGTCTCTTTTACATGCTGGCTCCACGCCGGTCTATGTGGTTTTCCCAGGTGTGGGTTGCCGCCCTTTGCGCCACGGTCCTTTTGCGGGCGGGCGAAAGCCTGTTCGTGATTTACCTCAAGAATTTCGCCAGGTTGAACGCGGTCTACGGTGCCTTCGGCGGGATCATGGCATTGCTGCTGTGGATTTACCTTTCCGGTTGCATTTTCATCTTCGGCGCCTGTCTGTGCGCCACTCAGTCCGAATGGCGTTCAAACTCAGCAGAAAAAGATAATGGAGTACGAAAAAAGGAGAATTGAAGCATGACGGAGGCCATCTCATGAGTAAACATCATTCGCTGAAAGACATCGTTCACGAACATACGGTGAAGAATAGCCGGGGCCTGTCGCTGCGAAGACTGTCGGCTTACGTGGGCCTTTGCCTTGGGGCAGTCGTCATCGTCGGCACGGTGCTCGTCCTTATTTTTGGCGGTGCGATCCTTAACGGCTATGTCAAAGGGAAGATGGAGCGGGCGTTTGCCAAAACTCATCCAGGGTCCGCGTTGCGGATCGGAAAACTGAGTTATTCGGTTGGCGCCAATCGTCTGGTTGCTCAATCCGTCATACTGAACGCAAGGAATTCGACGCTCAAGGCCGGCAGGACTTCGATGACGGGCACTCGCTGGCTGCGGCTTCTTTGGGGAACGTCTGCTCTGGCTGATGTCCTCGCCAAGACCAGTCTCGATGTGACGAATCTTGACCTGGAATTCCCCCGATCACTCCACGGAATCCGCTGCGCGCGGCTGCGAGCGTCTGTGCCGGGTTCAGAACTGATCGCCGAAGGGGCCGAACTTCGGTCATTGGTCGGAGATGAAGAACTCTTTGCAGCGAGCGCTTTTCAAACGACGCGATTTCGTGTAGTCATCCCGGAATGCAAAGTGTTCGGCCTGATATACGGCGAACTGCTCCAGGGAAAGTCGTACCGGGCCCGGTCGGTTCATTTTTTCCAACCCTCCTTTGATGTGTTGGTAAATCTTGACAAGCAGGTGAAGCCGCTCGTGAAGCGTCCGCTCATGGTGAACGAGGCGCTGGCCGCAATCCTGCAACCGCTGCAGGTCAATACCATCAGTATCACCAACGGCTACCTGAAATACTGCGAGCGGGTCGCCGTTGGAGCCGATCCCGGAGTGCTGACGTTCACGGCGGTGAATATATCCGTAGAGGACTTCACCAATTATAGCGAAGCATCGGCCGCCATCCTGATCCGGGCGCAGTGCAACTTCATGAACTCAGGAGTGCTCAAGATGCTGATGACGATTCCGCTTACATCACCGGATTTCTCGCTCCACTATTCCGGTTCGCTCAGCGCGATGGACTTGTCCCGCTTTAATCCGTTCCTTGAAGTTGTGGAACACACCCGGATTAAGTCCGGCCACGCGCAGGAGGCGTCGTTCGAAATCGATGTGACCGACGGCCAGGCTCTTGGCCATGTCCGCGCGATCTACAAGGATTTGAAGATCGCTGTTCTCGACAAACAAACCGGCACCGAAAAGGGATTGCACAATCGCGTTGCCTCGCTTTTGGCAAACCTGTTTAACTTCCGGCATTCCAACGCCCGGAACGCCTCGGGTTCGATGAAGGAGGGGAAGGTGAACTATGCGAGAAGCCCGAATGACACCTTTCTGCAATTTGTGTGGCACGCCGTGCTGGACGGTGTCCTGGATGTCCTCAGTCATTGACGCGAGACTCGCGTATCAGCAACGCTTTACCGCGTCCCCGGCCAGGCTGAAAAAAGGAGAATTGAAAAATGAAGAAAAAAACTCTTTCCCCGGAACTGCTCAATAAGATGGACGCCTACTGGCGCGCCGCCAACTATCTCTCGGTGGGACAGATCTATTTATATGATAATCCGCTGCTCAGGAAGCCGCTCACACTCAAGCACATCAAGCCGCGCCTTCTCGGTCACTGGGGCACAACACCGGGACTGAACTTCATCTACGTCCATCTGAATCGTGTCATAAATGAGCACGACTTAAACGTAATCTATATCACCGGACCCGGTCACGGCGGGCCGGGATTGGTAGCAAACGCCTATCTGGAGGGGACTTACAGCGAGGTATACCCGAACATCTCTCAAGATGAGGATGGGCTGCGGCGGCTGTTCAAGCAGTTCTCCTTTCCCGGCGGTATTCCGAGCCATGTTGCTCCGGAGACACCGGGTTCGATTCACGAGGGGGGCGAGTTGGGCTATTCATTGGCGCATGCCTTCGGGGCTGCCTTCGATAACCCCGGCCTGCTCGTCGCCTGCGTTGTCGGCGACGGTGAAGCGGAGACCGGTCCGCTGGCCGCCAGTTGGCACTCGAATAAGTTTCTCAATCCGATTCACGACGGGGCTGTGCTGCCCATTCTGCACTTGAACGGCTACAAAATCGCCGGCCCCACAGTGTTGGCGCGTATTTCCCATGAGGAACTGGAAGCGCTCATCCGCGGTTATGGGTACACCCCTTATTTTGTCGAGGGCGACGACACTGCCAAGATGCACCAACTCATGGCCGTCACGCTTGACCGGGTGGTCGGCGAGATACACCGAATTCAGCGTGAGGCCCGCGAAAAGGGGTTCAGGGAACGGCCCCGGTGGCCCATGATCGTTCTGCGCTCTCCCAAGGGTTGGACCGGTCCGAAGACTGTGGATGGAAAACCCACGGAAGGCACGTGGCGTTCCCATCAGGTGCCGATGGGCGACATGAGTCATCCGGGGCATGTGAAGATCCTGGAAAAGTGGATGAAAAGCTACCGGCCGCTGAAGATGTTTGACAAAGCCGGTAAGCTGATTTCCGAACTGGCCGAACTGCCCCCGAAAGGGGAGAGTCGCATGAGCGCCAATCCCCATGCCAACGGCGGCTTGCTCCTGCGCGACCTGCGACTTCCGGATTTCCGCGATTATGCGGTGAAGGTATCGGGACCGGGCTTAGGTGACGGAGAAGCGACCCGTGTTCAGGGCGAGTTAATCCGTGACGTGATCAAGTCGAATCCCGCCACCTTCCGTGTCTTCAGTCCGGACGAAACAACTTCGAACCGCTGGGGCGCCGTGTTCGAGGTGACGAACCGCTGTTCCACAGCGGAGATTATTTCCGGCGACGACCACGTCGCACCTGATGGCCGAGTGATGGAAATACTGAGCGAACATCAATGCGAGGGCTGGCTCGAAGGGTATCTACTGACCGGTCGTCACGGATTCTTTTCATGTTATGAGGCGTTCATCCATATCGTGGACTCGATGTTCAATCAACATGCCAAATGGCTGGACGTCGCTTCCGGGATCCCCTGGCGCCGGCCGATTGCGTCGTTGAATTATTTACTCTCGTCACATGTATGGCGGCAGGATCACAATGGTTTCAGCCACCAGGACCCCGGATTCATTGATGTTGCGGCCAACAAGAAAGCGGAAGTCGTTCGTGTTTATCTGCCGCCCGACGCGAACACGCTGCTCTCCGTGACGGACCATTGCCTGCGCAGCCGCAACTATGTGAATGTGATTGTGGCCGGCAAACAACCCATGCCCCAATGGCTCGACATTGATTCCGCCGTCAAACATTGCACGGCCGGTTTGGGCATTTGGCCGTGGGCCAGTAATGACCAGGGCGGAGAGCCGGATGTGGTGATGGCCTGCTGCGGAGACGTGCCTACGCTCGAAACACTGGCCGCCGTACAGTTATTGCGTACGCTTTTTCCGACATTGAAAATTCGGGTGGTGAACGTGGTCAATCTCATGAAACTCCAACCGCCGGGCGAGCACCCCCACGGTCTGAGCGACCGGGATTTCGACACACTGTTCACGACCGCCAAGCCGATCGTCTTCGCATTTCATGGATATCCCTGGCTGATTCATCGGCTCACCTATCGCCGCACAAACCATCAAAACCTGCACGTACGCGGGTATAAGGAAGAAGGGACCACATCGACTCCGTTCGACATGGTGGTCCTGAACGATCTGGACCGCTTTCATCTTGTCGCCCTTGTCATCGATCTCGTACCCGCTCTTGGCCAGAGCGCGGCCTACGCCAAGCAAGCGATTCGCGACAAACTCATCGAGCATAAACAATACATCGCGAAATATGGAGAAGATCTGCCGGAAATCCGCAACTGGAAGTGGGAAGCGCCCCCTGGCGGCAAAACCTCAGAAATTAACTTGGCATAGGAGGGATGTCCATAAAAAATAAATTGGTATTCCGGTTGGTTTTGTTTATAATGACATTTGCGATGAGTTTGTTGACATCGGCAATGGAACGGATTGAATTATCCGAAGTTGCCGGATATGTGATTCGGGAAGATGGCGGTTTCTGAATCACTGCTTAGGAGGAAAAATGATAAATAATGAAAAGATCGAAGGTACGGAGTTGCATGTTCTACCGGCTTTGCCATTCGCGGATGATGCGCTCGAGCCTTTTATAACCGCAAATACGCTTCACTTCCACTATGGCAAGCATCACCGGGCGTATGTCAATAAATTGACCATCGACGTGTGGGAACACGCCTACTACCTGGATTATCAAAATCGGCGGGCGGACTTTGTCAACGCGGTTCTGGAAAAATTGATCAATTGGGATTTCGCGGCCGCGAACCTCTGCTGATCGTATTCTGAACGGTTCAATGGATTATCCCGGAACAAACCGAACCGGGCCCGAAAGGCTCCCAGTCGAGATTGCGAAGTTTTCGGTGCGGGAGAAAGGCCGGTTATGATAAAAGAACTGGAAAAAAGACGTCTTGGGCTGAAGAATCAACTCCGCAGGATAATCCATGGGTCCGGTGAAACGCGTAGTCCACTGGCATCCGCAGATCTTTTCCGTTGGGCGGAGGGCCTATATTGGATCAGCCTGACCGATCCGAAACCGCATGGAGCTGCATTTTCGATCGATCAACTGGAAATGCACGCCCGGGCGCTGGCCGCCACTCATGAAATAGACCGTCAGCGTTGTAATGATCGGCTCCTTAAGCGGCTGGGGGACTCTGAGCGCATCATTAATAGATGTTACCTTCTGTTGTCCAGGGCGCATGCCGCTGGACGGCGAATGCCTCTTGCCGCCGAATGGCTCTTGGATAACCGCTCCCTGATAGAGGAGCAGATCCATCTGACACGGAAGCACTTTCCCCGAGGCTACAGCCGTCAACTGCCGCGGCTGGAAAGCGCTCAATCAGCCGGCCTGCCTCGGATCTATGACATGATCCAGGAGTTCATCGCCCATGTCGACGGCCGTATCGATGAGGAGGCCCTGACCCGATATATAACGGCTTACCAGTCGGTAACTTCCCTGACTCTGGGGGAATTATGGTCGGTGGCCATCATGCTGCGATTGGCCCTTATCGAGAACCTGCGGCGCGTTACCGTGAGAATGAGTTGGCAATGGGCGCACCGGAACTGCGCACAAAAGTGGGCTCAGCGGATCGACGCCATATCGGATAAGCCGGACAATGCCTTTCAGGTGCTGGCGGACATGGTCCGCGAAGCCCCCCCCTTGTCGACGGCCTTTGTCACCCAGTTTACCCAGACCCTTCAGGGGCGCGGCGCAACCACTACTCTCGTGTTGGGGTGGCTGGAGCAGCGGTTGGCCGATCAAGGCCAGACAATAGATGAAGTTGCTCGCGCCGAGAGCCAGGACCAGGCGGCGTCTCATGCTTCAATGGCCAACACGATTTCCAGTATGCGGTTTATCAATGCCACCGAGTGGCATAAGTTTGTAGAGGGGAACAGTACCACCGAGAAAATCCTGAGAGATGAGCCGGCGGGCGTGTATAACCGGATGGATTTTGCGACCCGTGACGAGTACCGGCATGTGGTGGAGGCATTGGCGAGACGGTTTCACCTGGACGAAAATGTGGTCGCCCGAACAGCAGTGGCGTTGACAGACCGGCCCGAGGCCGAGCAGATCGGGGGGGTGACGGGTCATGTCGGATATATGCTGGTCGATGATGGGAAGAGACATCTTGAGCGGGCTCTAGGCGGGCGGAAAGCAGCCGGTTCGTTTCATCGCCCCCTGTTCCGGGGATTGAAGCTTTTTGCTTACCTCGGTCCGGTTGTGCTGCTTTCGGCTTTTGGGACTATTCCGCTGGTCCGGCTATCGGAGGGGGTTGTTGGTTTCGTCCGGTCAATCCTGGGGTTTTGTGCGGTCCTGGCGTCATCCCAATTCGCCATCACCATCGTGAATTGGTTCGCCTCGGTCTTTCGCTCCCCCCGGGCTCTGCCTCGGATGGATTTCGAACACGGCATTCCCGAATCTTGTCGGACGATGGTCGTTGTGCCCACCCTCCTGACCGAGGCTGATCGTGTTGTCTCGATAATCGAAGGCCTGGAGCTCCGTTACCTGGCGAACCGTGATCCGAACCTGTGGTTCGCGCTGCTGACCGATTTCGGTGATGCCGATCAGGAACATTCAGCAGGGGATGACGCGCTGTTGGGATTGGCCGGCGGCGGTATCGATGAGTTGAATCGGAAGTATGGCAATGGTACACACGGACGGTTTTTCTTGTTCCACCGACCCAGGCTCTATAACCCTCAGGAGGGATGCTGGATGGGCCGTGAACGGAAGCGGGGCAAGATCGAAGACTTCAATGCGTTTCTGAGTGGGAATGATCGGGCCAGTTTCAGCCGCATTGTAGGCGACGTATCGCAAATCATGTCGATTCGCTATGTCATTACACTGGACACCGATACCGATTTGCCGTGGGGCGCGGGATGGAGGCTGGTTGGCGCCGCGGCCCACCCGTTGAATCGTCCGGTGATGGATCCGGACAACCGGAGCCTTCTCCGTGGGTATGCGATCCTCCAGCCGAGAGTCAGTATCTCGTGGCGCAGCGCCGCGCAAAGTCTCTATTCCCGGTTAATGGCCGGTGATGTAGGCTTTGACCCCTATACCCGCCTGGTTTCCGATCTATATCAGGATTTGTTTAAGGAAACCTCTTTCATCGGGAAGGGCATCTATGACGTCGGCGCCTTCCGGCAGTTACTGGATGGCCGCTTTCCCGACAACTCGGTGCTGAGTCACGACCTTCTCGAATCGTGCTTCGCGCGCTCGGGTCAGTGTAGTGATGTGGAGCTGATCGAGGACTCTCCCTCCGGCTACCTGGCCGATGTCAGCCGTCGGCACCGCTGGATGCGCGGTGATTGGCAGATTACACCTTGGCTGGGTCTGAGTGTCGATGATGCCAAAGGCGTGCAGATCCGTCCATCGATCTCCCCCCTGGGGTGGTGGAAAATATTCGACAATCTCCGCCGGACACTGGTGGCTCCGGCGTATGTGGTACTGCTGACGATGGGCTGGATGGTGCTGCCGTCACCTCTTTTGTGGACCTTGGCTGTGCTTGGGCTGTTGTTCGTTCCGGAGTTGCCGCCGGGCCTGGTCGAGCTTGCAGATCGTACGCAGAAGTTGCCGCTGGCGATGCACCTGTCTACCGTCATCCATTCGGTTGCGCGCCGCCTGGCCAGGATCGCTCTGTGGCTGACGTTTCTCCCATTCGAGGCGGCCTCCGCCCTGGATGCCGCCGCACGTTCCCTGTGGCGGGTCTTCTTCAGCCGGCACCTCCTGCTTGAGTGGCAGACAGCCGCAGCGACAGAAAGCGGCGGAGCGGCAAGCCTCAAACACGTCGTCCGTCGCATGTGGGTGGGTCCTGTATCGGCCATGGCTATCGCGGCGACGTTGATTGCTATTGGAGTACCAAGAACCGCCGTATCCGCGGCTCCGATCTTGTTGCTATGGTTTTTTTCACCACTGGCGGCATGGTGGGTCAGTCAGCCGCTGAAATCCGATACGACCCGACTCGGTGCCGAAGACGTGCAGTTTTTACGTCGGATCGCCAGGAGAACCTGGAGGTACTTCGAGGCGTTCGTCGGGCCGCAGGAAAACTGGTTGCCTCCCGATAATTTCCAGGAGCAACCCGGTCAACGTGTAGCCCATCGTACCAGTCCCACGGATATGGGCCTGGCGCTGCTGTCCAATCTGGCCGCATATGATCTGGGGTACCTGAGCGGCGGACAGTTGCTCGATCGCACCACTCGATCGATCGATTCGATGGGGCAGCTGGAACGCTATCGCGGGCATTTCTTCAACTGGTACGACACCATCACCCGCAGGGCCTTGCGCCCCCACTATGTATCGACGGTAGACAGCGGAAACCTGGTCGGACACGTCCGGGTACTGCGTAGCGGACTGTTGGAGCTTTCCACGGGTCCAGTCCTGTCGTCCGTGATTGTGGACGGATTACGCGACACCGTTTCGGTATTGGCCGAGCATGTGGAATTGAGTGAAATCCTGGAGCCGGTCAACATAAGGCTGAGGACATGCCCTGATTCTCTTTCCGCCATGGCCTTATGGTTGACAGAGCTCGGAAACGGGGCCGCTCGGTTGGTGGAGTTCTTTGATCGGAAGCCGAATCCCGAGGCTGCTTGGTGGGCAAATGCTTTCGATCGGCAGGTGCGATCGTTTCTCGCCGATCTTACCCATATCGCTCCATGGCTTGCAATCGATGCGGCGTCACTCCAAGGAGTCCCGCCCCACTTGTTGACCGAAATCGACCAGACGCAAAACCTCGCTGATCTCGGCGAGCTGGCCCAACAGGCGGCTAAAGAACTGGCCGAGTTCCGGAACACCGGTGCAGAAGATCATCTCGAGAAAGCTTTTCACTTGGGTGCAGAGAGGATCACCGCTCGTATCCAGCAAGCGAATGCCCTGGCTGAGCAATGCCAGGAACTGGCGGGCGCGGAGTTTCAGTTCCTTTTCGACAGTAAGCGCAAACTTTTGGCTATTGGGTATTGGACGATGGATCGCCGGTTGGACAACAGCGCCTACGATCTTTTGGCATCGGAAGCGCGGCTGGCCAGCTATGTCGCGATCGCTTCCGGACAGCTCCCGTTCGACCATTGGTTTGCTCTCGGCCGGCGGTTGACGGCGGCGAACGGCAGGCAGGTGTTGCTGAGTTGGAGCGGTTCGATGTTCGAGTATCTGATGCCGCGCCTGGTGATGCCATATTTCGAGGGAACCCTGTTGGACCGGACATGCGCCGGAGCCGTCGCCCGTCAGATTGAATATGGCAGACAGCTTGGCGTGCCATGGGGGATATCTGAGTCCTGCTACAATGCCAAGGATGTTGAAGGCACATATCAATACAGGGCGTTTGGGGTTCCGGGTTTGGGCATGCAACGCGGACTGGGGGACGATGTGGTTGTCGCGCCCTATGCTTCGATCCTGGCTCTGTCGGTTGATCCACAGCGGGCGACAGTGAATATGCGACGCATGGTCGGCCGTTCATGGCTCGGATCGTATGGATTTTATGAGGCGATTGACTTCACGGCCACCCGCATCGAAGCAGGCGAGGCGGAGGCTGTCGTCAGAGCGTTCTTTGCCCACCATCAGGGGATGAGTCTTCTTGCTCTGGATATGGCCGTGTTCGGGCCGCAGATGCAGCGACGTTTTTTAAGCAATCCCGATTTACGCGCGGCGGCCCTGCTGCTGCAGGAACGGATACCGAAGACGAATGCATTGATGTATCCGCATGAACGTGAGGCTCAGGTCTCGCGCCGGATTCCAAACCAGGCGGGGGAGCCGATCATGCGTCGATTCACCAACCCAAATACGCTGATCCCGGAGGTGCATCTGCTCTCCAATGGACGTTATCACGTGATGGTTTCGACCGCCGGCGCCGGATACAGCCGATACAAGGATCTGGCGATTACCCGTTGGCGTGAAGACCCCACGTCTGAATCCTTTGGGGTATTTTGTTTTATCAGCGAACCCCAGAGCCAACACGGGTGGTCCAATACCTTCCAGCCGACATTGCGAGCGGGCCGGAAATATGAAGCCGTGTTCACCCCAGGCTGTGCGGAGTTTCGCCGCCAGGACGACAAGATCGAGACGCATACTGAAATCGCCGTCTCGATTGAGGACGATGTCGAGATCCGCCGCATCCGGCTGACCAATCGCTCTGACCGGGCACGGTCGCTGGTGGTTACCGGGTATGCCGAGGTTGTGTTGGCGCCGGGCTTGACCGATGAAATACACCGGACGTTCAGCAACCTGTTTGTCCAAGCGGAGATCGTACCGGATCAGGGCGCCATACTGATGACGCGCCGTCCGAAGTCGGCGGATGAAAATCCGCCGTGGATGTTCTGTATGATGCCCGCGGTCGGTGGAGAGTCGGGTCCATGTACCTATGAAACGGATCGAGAACGGTTCATCGGACGGGGGCGCCGGATACGACAACCCGCCGCACTGGACAGTACCGGCCCGTTGTCAGGATCGACGGGAACCATTTTGGATCCGTGTGCAGCCCTCCGGCGCAATGTGGAACTTGGGTCCGATGGCGCCACGCAACTCGACATGATTATCGGTGTCGCGACGACGCGGGTGGAAGCATTGGCCCTGATTGCAAAGTACCAGGATCACCGGATGGCTGACCGAGTGCTCCAGACCGCTCCAACCCACAGCCGGACTCTTCTCGGCTCTATGGGGCCCAACGAAGGGAAGGCCAGGCACTATGAGCAGTTGGCATCCGCTGTGATCTTCGCTGGAAAAACTTTTCGCGCTCCGGCCAGTATTATTCGGCGTAACCGTAAGGGGCAGTCGGAACTGTGGCGATTTGGAATATCGGGAGATCTGCCGATTGTACTGCTCCGCATGGCCGATGCCGACAAGCTGCAACTGGTCCAGGATTTACTCGAGGCGCATGCCTTCTGGCGGACGCGAGGGTTGCCGACCGACCTGGTGATTTGGAATGAGGACTCATCCGGCTATCGGCGTGTGCTGGGCGATCAGATTCAGGAACTCATCGCGGCGGGTACGGAAACTCAGTTGATAGACAAGCAGGGTGGTGTCTTCCTACGGAACATTGATGTTTTCTCCGAAGAGGAGCGGGTGCTGCTGCAAGCGGTGGCGCGGATCGTCATTCGGGATGCCGATGGTTCTCTCGCTGAACAATTGGAACGGTGGATGATGCCCAAAATGCCATCGCGGGCCTTGATGCTGGCCCCCGCGCGCCAGACGCCGGCGCGGAAAAGACCATTCAAATCATCACCTTCTCCGCGAGAAGACTTGAGCTTCGCCAACGGAACCGGCGGGTTTACACGGGACGGGCGTGAGTATATCATCGATCTACCTCCCGGCCGTCACACTCCAGCTCCCTGGGTGAATGTCATCGCCAACCCTCGGTTGGGAACCGTGGTCAGCGAGAGCGGCAGCGCCTACACCTGGTTCGGCAATGCCCAGCAGTGTCGACTGACACCGTGGAACAATGATCCTGTCAGTGATCCCAGCGGAGAGGTCATCTACATCCGCGACGAGGAGAGCGGACGATTCCAGAGCCCTCTGCCGTGGCCGTGTACCAGCGACACGGCGTATGTTTGTCGACATGGCTTTGGGTACAGTGTTTTCGAGCATAGTGAGGATAAACTGGTGTCTGAACTGAAGACTTACGTGGCAGTCAACGCTCCGGTGAAGTTCCTGTCCTTGAAAATCAAGAATATCAGCGACCGGAGCCGCACTATAAGCATTTTCGCTTCAGCCGACCTGGTTCTCGGTGACCTGAGATCGAGATTTTCCATGCATGTAGTGACGGAGCTTGAGCCGCTGACGGGCGCGATCCTGGCCCGCAATAGCTACAGTGAACAATTTTCAGGTTCCGTGGCTTTCTTCGACTGTAGTGAGACCAAGCGCAGTATCAGCGGCGACCGCACCGAGTGTCTGGGACGGAATGGCGACCCGTCGGCTCCCGCCGCGATTCGCTTGCGGCAACTGAGCGGACGTTTAGGCCCGGGGCTGGATCCCTGCGCCGCAATGCAGACGAAAGTGAAATTGGAGGCCGGGGCGGAGCGGGAAATCGTTTTTATCCTCGGCGCGGGGAGCAGTTGCGCGGAAGCCACCGCGCTGATCCAGCGCTACCGGGGAGTCGGGGCCGCGCGTGTCGCACTGGAAGAAGTTTGGCGGTTCTGGAAGGAAACACTGGGTGTGATCTATGCGGAGACTCCGGACAGCGGCCTGAATGTGCTGATGAATGGCTGGTTGCCCTATCAGGTGCTTTCATGCCGGATGTGGGGCCGCAGCGGCTTCTACCAATCCGGCGGAGCCTATGGCTTCCGCGATCAGCTTCAGGACAGCATGGCGATTCTGCATCAACTGCCCGACTTGTCCCGGCAGCATCTTTTGCGCTGTGCCGGGCGGCAATTTGTGGAGGGGGATGTCCAGCATTGGTGGCACCCGCCGACTATGCGCGGTGTCCGCACGAAGTGTTCGGACGACTACCTTTGGTTGCCGTTTGCCGTTTGCCGCTACGTGTCCTTCACAGGCGACACCGGTGTCCTCGATGAAAAGATTCCTTTTCTGACGGGCCGGTCACTCAATGAAGATGAGGAAACCGACTACGATCTGCCGGGAATATCCGACCAGACCGGAACCCTGTTTGAACACTGCAAGCGGGCGATAAAAAACGGCTTGAAATTCGGGGCGCATGGTCTCCCCCTGATGGGCGGTGGGGATTGGAATGATGGGATGAATCGGGTCGGCCACCTCGGACTGGGAGAGAGTGTATGGCTGGGATTCTTCCTGTATGATGTGCTTTCACAGTTTGCTCCCATGGCGAGGCAGTACGGGGATGTCGCCATGGCCGATGAGTGCCTGGCAGCCGCCGGGGAAATCGCCGATCGGATCGAGAAGCATGCCTGGGACGGGAAGTGGTATTTGCGCGCCTGGTTTGACAGCGGGAAGCTTCTCGGATCGGCGCGCAATACGGAATGCCGTATCGACTCGCTGCCCCAGGCATGGGCGATTATTGCGGGCGTCGGCGATCCCGCGCGCCGCCGGCTGGCGCTGGATGCCGTGTGGAAGCAGCTCGTATGTCCGGATCTGCAAATCATCCAGCTCCTCGCCCCGCCTTTCGACCATACCAAAGTCGATCCCGGTTATATCAAGGGATACCCGCCCGGAGTGCGCGAAAACGGTGGACAGTATACCCATGGCGCGGTATGGACGGCTTTAGCCTTTGCACTGGCTGGACGGAGCGAACAGGTCGAGGAACTGGTGTCCATGTTGAACCCCGTCAATCACGCCACCGACCCGGCCGGAGTCGAACGCTACAAGGTCGAACCCTATGTACTTGCGGCGGACATCTACAGCCAGTCTCCGTATGCCGGGCGAGGCGGATGGACCTGGTACACCGGTTCGGCGGGATGGTTCCTCCGGTTATTGCATGAAGTGATCCTCGGGCTTGACCGACGGGTGGACCATCTTCATTTCCGGCCTCGGGTTCCGTCCTCTTGGACCAGATTCACCTTGCACTACCGCTATTTTCAGACTTTCTATCATCTGGTATACACCCAGGATTTATCTTACCAGGGTCCGATCCGCCTGGTGCTTGACGGTCAGACGTTGGCGGATGAAACCCTTTGCCTGATCAACGACCGGCTTGAGCATACCGTCGAGGTGTTGTTCGGTCCGGTTGAGGGAGAATGAGCATGAGCTAAAAAATCCCGCTTTTCCCCAACCGGGGATCAGTGGTCTCGGTGCGCGGCAGTGTCGTCGATATCCGGTTTGACGAAGATTTGCCGCCCATCTATTCATTATTGTCATCGAGTTGTTGGCTCACCTTGACACCCACCCAAGGCCTTGCCCGCGGCATGCCGGTAGAAAACTCGGGAGGCCCGCAGAAGGCGCCGGTCGGCAAGGGAATTCTCTCGCGTATGTTCAACGTGTTCGGCAACGCCATCGACCGGGAAGGGGAAGTCTCAAACGTGGAATTGCGCACTGTCCATCGCACCCCGCGCGCACATGTGGATATCCACCTGTATTATGGAGCGGCGGACACGAGCATCGCGCTCGCCACCGGCAGCGTGCGCGCCCTGCTGGAGTAGCTCGACCACCACGGGTGATCGTCAACCTGATTCACAGCCTGAAAAGAGAAACCTGTTCCCATTCGGTTCGATTTGAACTATACTATTCCCCTGGTTCGATCCGGCATCACCGGAGACAAGGAACACGAGTATGACCGAAGCACCTTTGCGTAACCGCTTTGCCCTGACCGCGACCGCCCTGGTCTTCGTCAACCTGCTCCCGCTCCTCGGCGTACTGCTCCTCGATTGGAGCGTCGCCCCGATCATGCTCCTCTATTGGTCCGAAAACGTGGTGGTCGGGGTGTTCAACATCGTCAAGATGATCAAAGCCCGGGGAACAATTCCCACCACCATGAACATGACCGTCAACGGCCGCCCCGTCCAGGAATCGTCGCGCCGCGGGTTGATCGTCTTTTTCCTTTTTCATTACGGCATATTCACCTTCGTGCACGGAGTTTTCGTCTTTGTCCGGTTCGGAACGCTGGGCATTCGGCCGCGCGATTTCCTGATCGCCTTCGCCCTGCTGATCCTCTCCCACGGAATATCCTACCGGCGCCATTTCATCGGCGGCGGCGAATACCGGCGGGTCTCCTTCACCCAGTTGTTCTGGCAGCCTTACAAACGGGTGATCATCATGCATTTGACGATCCTCCTCGGCGGCGCCTGGGCCCAGGCCAAGGGATCGCCCCCGCTGGCCCTGGCCTTCATGGTGGTGCTGAAAACCGGGATCGACCTCCTCTCCCATTATCTCGAACACCGGAAACTGGCGAAAACGGTTACGACTTGAAATAGAACGATCACATCGGCTAGAATCGATCCAGCACGGGAGGTATTCATGAAAAAGCAACTGATCTTGGCCGTAGCCATGAGTTTGATCATTTTGACGGGTTCGGCTCTCAGTCAGGATAAACCCGATCCGGGCATATCCATCATTCCCCAGGCCGATGCGGTCACCCGCCACCAGATCGTCATCGGCGGCAAACCGCTCGCCTATACGGCCACCTGCGGCACACTACCGATCCGCGATGAAAAGGAGAAGACGACGGCCCGAATCTTTTACATCTCCTATACCAAGGACGGCATCGCCGACCGGCACGACCGCCCGCTGCTCATCGCCTTCAACGGCGGCCCCGGCTCCTCGTCGGTCTGGCTGCACATGGGCTTCCTCGGGCCGCGCCGGGTGGTCTACCCGGACGAAGGTTTCCTGCCCAAGCCCCCCTTCCGCCTGGTCGACAATGAGTTCTCCATCCTCGACGAGGCTGACCTGGTCTTCATCGATCCGGTGGCCACCGGTTACAGCCGCATGGAACCGGGAGAAGACCCGCACAAGTATCACGGCGTCCAGGAAGACCTGCAGGCGGTAGCCGAATTCATCCGCCTTTATGTTACCAGAAACCAACGCTGGGCCTCCCCCAAATTCCTGATCGGCGAAAGCTACGGCACCACCCGCGCCGCCGGACTGGCCGGAGTCCTGCAGAACCAGCACCGGATGTACCTCAACGGAGTCACCCTGGTATCGTCCATGACCCTCGGCGTGGAGCCGGGCGACGACCTGTCGCTGGCCCTGGTCCTCCCCCACTACACCGCCAGTGCCTGGTACCACAACAAACTTCCGGCCGATCTGCAAAACAAGCCGCTTACGGAAACCCTGAAAGAAGCCGAAGCATTTGCGCTCGGAGCCTTTCTCCAGGCTCTGGTCAAGGGCGGCGCCATCCCGGCCGGGGAACGGTCTGCGGTAGCCCGGCAGATGTCCCGCGTGACCGGGATCGATGCCGAAACCCTGGAACGGATGAATCTGCGGATCGACCGGATCGGGTTCCGCCGGGAATTACTGAAACGGGAAAAGCTCCTGGTCGGACGCCTCGACAGCCGCTACACCGCCGCCGCCAACGAGGCTACCCCCTTCAGCGTGTTCGACAGCGATCCGGCCATGAACGCCTGGAACGGCCCCTTCACCGCCATGGTCAACCAGTACTTTCACCAGGATCTGCAGTATAAATCGGACCGGAATTACGCCATCTTCGGCGATGTCCGCCCCTGGAAGGGAATGGCGGAGTCCAACGTCGGTCTGCTGCTGCGCCAGGCGATGATCCAGAATCCGTTTCTGAAGGTCCAGGTGTTGGCCGGCTATTACGACGGGGCCACCGACTATCTCAGCACCCGCTGGGCCATCGGCCACATCGACGCCGGCGGAGAATTGAAAGATCGCTTCCGCTTCGATCACTACGAGTGCGGCCACATGATGTATGTCCGCAAAGCCGACCTGGCCAAGGCCAAAAAAGACCTGGCCGCCTTCATCGCCTCGGCGCGCTGAGCGGAATATCCAACCCACTCCCGCTGGTGACCCGAAACTCTCCCTTACCCCATCAATGGTTTTGGAGGAAAGACCCGATATTACTCCTTGCCATTGCGGGCCATTGCATTCCTTTTCTCCGGCTAGTATGATGAAGGTCGGAGGTGCACATGCTGCCACGAAAGAAGGGATGGAAAATCATCTGGATCGTGATCGGGATCCTGATCGCCACCGTCGCCCTGTCCCTGACCATCTTCAGCCTGACGGGCCAGCAGGTGAAAAAGAATAGCCCCGAAGACCCACCCACCATGTCCCCCCGCTACGACCTCTACATCGGCTTCACCGCCCGCAAGGAGTGCGTCCAGGAGGACGGCCCCTACCTGACAGCGCTCGATTACGATATCCATGTTCCCCGGCTGCGCTTCATTTTCAAGAAGAGGGCGCTCGACGGCGTAATGGTCAACTGGTACCCCCATCACGGCGAGGGAAACGAACCGGCTTTTCCCGTCCTGACCTTCATGGCCAACGGCCAGATGGATGCCAAGCTCTGTCCCTACCAGTTGTGCCCGATCCGCGAGGGATCGAGCAAGAGGACCATCAAGAAGGCTTGGTTCACCAAGCAGAACCGGTCCTGCCAGGTGGTCATCTCCGTCGTCCCGCTCCCCGACATCCCCGAGGTGCTCGACGAAGCGTTGGACATGGAAAAAACCAAGCCCATGATCGAGGCCACCGTCGGTTATAGTCCGTATATCGTGCACGTCAGCATCCTCTCCCATGACCATTTCACCTGGACCGGGGAGTGCACCGTCCGGGGGCAGGATTGCGGCAACACCGGGGGTTTCGAGTTCTACCTGGCCCTCCCCTCCTGGGATCTGCGCAACGGCCGCACCGCCGAGGCGGAATTCTCCTTCGAGAACGACGATATCGATGCCGAGGGAAAACTGACCGTCCGTTTCACCCCTGTCGGTTCGATCAAATAACCGCCGCCAGCGTTGACACCGAGGCTTTTTCAAAAAAAAAGAAATCGCTCCGACTCCATATTGAAAAATCGAATACCTCGTGCTAGACTTATCCACACGGGGTATCCGCAAGGGATCCCATACGGAGAATTAGGCAGAGAATGAACAAGATTTGGAAAGGAATCCGCAATCTCTGGGATCATTTGTTCGGCGGTAAACGTACAGCGTTTCGCCGCATACGCGAGGATACGGGGCGAGCCCGGCTCATTTCCGCCGATTTCAGCCGCGACCACTACATCATCTTCAGCGACCTGCACAAGGGCGACCGCACCGGCAGCGACCCCTTCCGGGAGGCCGCCGACTGGTACCGGCAGGCGCTCAATCATTACTTTGCCAACGGCTTTACCCTGGTGCTGCTCGGCGACCTCGAAGAGGGCTGGGGGTACGAAGGGAGAATGGCCAAGATCCTCAGTGCCTATCATGACGACATCATCGAAGCGGAGAGAAAATTCATCGCCGCCGGGCGGTATATGCGTCTCTATGGCAACCATGACGACGATTGGCGGTTTCCGGAACGGGTGGCCGATGTGCTGGCTCCCTCCTATCGAATCGAGGGGATGGAGGTGCCCCCGGCAATCATCCTTCAAGATACGGCTTCCGGGGAAAAATTCCTGCTGATCCACGGTTGCCAAGGGGGAGCACGGCAGGATATCGGCGATCCGGTGGCCCGGGTGGTGATGAAATACGGGTTCCTGACCCTGACCGGGGCGGAACAGCACCGCAGCCTCATCAAGATAGCGAAAAAGATGGCCAGACAGCAGCAATACATCTTCGAGTGGGCCCGGAAGCAGGGGTACAACGTAATCGCCGGACATACGCACATCCCCTATTTCCAATCCAAAAAGATCGAGGCCCCCTGGCGCGACCATATCGCCGCCCTTCGCATCCGCGCCGATCTCCAGGAAACAGCAGAAGAGAAGACAAGGCTTGCGCAGGAAGCCGAAACCATCGAAGCGGTTCTGGCCCGTTTCACCGACTTCGACCTGACCGAGGAGTTTGCCGGCGCTCCCTTCTACTATAACGACGGGTGTTGCATCGGCCGGAACATGCTCACCGGCATCAAGATCAGCGACGGCCGGATCGAACTGATCGGCTTCAACCAGCACGGGGAAGTCCCCCTGATCTGACAACCGGTCTCCCCGACTCGATTCTAAACCAAAGCCATAGTTGAATTCAGTTCAATCACTTTTTTGCAGGTGCTGATCCAGCCAGGCGGCGACAAAGTGGACAAAAGCCGGGCAGCGGTCGGCAAACAATCCCTGCGCTTTGGCCTGGGCCGCCTGATCGGGGTCGCCCAGATCGAAACCCAGCAGATCCCGGCAGCGCAGGTGCCCGAATTCCCCGCGGAACCGCTCCGACAACTCCCGCAAGGCCGCATACACCTTTTCTCGTGCGGCTTCATCTGCGGCGCGCAGCCGGGGGTGGCGCAATCCCAGCGTCATGTATCCTCCGGTCAAGGCTCCGCAAACCTCCCCCAGGCGGGCCATCCCCGAACCGAAGGGGGCGGCTATGGCCAGAGCCGAGCGACTGTCCAACCCCAGCTCCGGAGCAAAGGCCGCGAACACCGATTGAGAACAACTGAATCCCTCCTGAAACAGCGCGTCGGCCCGTTCGGCATGATGAAGGTGAGAATCGCTCATGATCGGTTTTCTCCTGTTTGCAACCATATCGTATCGGCCATTGTAGCAGAAAACCGGCGTCTTAGCTTGTGGGAAAAAGAAAAAATGGAAAATTGTCCGCCAATCCTCCATTGACAAAAGGGTTTCAGTCGATTACAATGAAAAGGCTGAACATGGAGAAACAGAACAAGGAAAGCACTGACAAGTTCCTGCAATTCGTCAGTAAATACAACGGCGGTGAAATCCTCTATCGTGAGGGAGATCCCCAGGAAACCTTTTTCATCATCAGCAAGGGAAAGGCCCAGTTGAAACTCGAGTCGGAAGATTTCATCCTGCTCACATTGAGCAAAGGTGATTTCTTCGGCGAGGAGTCTCTGAACACCGATCAAACCGCTTTTTATACCGTCGAGATTCTCGAAGATTCGGATATCATCCGCATTCCCTATCCGGACCTGATCGAGATGATGAAGAAGAACAGCGAAATCGCCCTGAAGATATTGAAGAAACTCAGCGAAAAAAACGTAAAACTGGAAAAAATGCTCCTGGAGCGTACCCGCCAGGCTCAGGCCATTGAAGCCCGGGAAAAGACCGCTTCCAAGGAAAAAACCGGTTCAGCAAAGGATAGAACCGCCGCCGAGGAGACGAAGTCCGAAGATCAGACTTCTGAAAAGATCAACCCGAACATCAAGGCTTCTTTGGTCATTCAGCGGTCCAACCGCGCCGTTCCGCTATCCAAGGTACACACCTATCTGGGCCGCCGAGATTACACCACTGGATTCGTTCCCGACATCGACCTAACCGAAGAGGACCTGGAGAAATACATCTCCCGCAAGCACGCCAAAATTTTTTTTTCCGAGGGAAAATTCTATGTCAGTGAGGAACCGGGCGCCATCAACGGGACCTTCCTCAACGGCAACAAATTGAAAACCGGCGTCAAGTACGAACTGAAAAACAGCGACGAAATGACCCTCTGCCACCTGAACATCCTCTTCAAATTCTGATCGTTTTTCTTTCCTCTCACCCCCTTATCCGATTGACGGCCCGTTGCTGCTCTGGTAGAATGGAGGCGTAAATCGCGGTCAAGGAGATTGACGATGGATTCCCAAAAAAACGAACAGCCATTGAAGTACTTCGGGTTCAAATCCCAGGATGAATTCGTCACCATGCTCAAGCAGGGCGAATACAATGTCGAGTTCGTCCGTTTCGTCACCGCCAATATCATCGGAGATGTCGAATGCAGTTTCACGGTCCCGGCGCACACAATCAGCACCGCACCCGATACCCTGAAAAAAGGCTTCGATGCATCGTCCCTCTACCCGGAACGGATCAACGAGAGCGATAAACTGGCCTGCTTCGACCCCGCCACCGCCCGCATTCTCCCGATCGTTTACCATACCGAGACGCCGGGGTTCGATCGAAAATGGAAGGAGGCGGTCATCTTCGGGGACATCATCGACGCCGACGGCCAGCCCTATGTCTACGATTCCCGGGGAAAGCTCAAACAGGTGCTGAAACTGGCCGGGGAAATCGCCGGAGCCGACCGGGTCTTTCTCGGACCCGAGTTGGAGTTCTTCCTGTTCAAAGCCGATGCCGACGGTAATCCGCTTATCGTCGACGACAATCCGGTCCCCATGGACGATGGTGAGTATTTCAAGGGGGGGCGCCACGGACGGGTACGCAAGGAAGTTCAGTTACTCATGAGCGAAATGGGGTACGAATTCGAGTACGATCATCACGAGGTGGCCCACAGTCAACACGAAATCGACGTCCACTACATGGACGCCCTGTCGACGGCCGACTTCGTCATCTTGTACCGGTACATCGTGAAACGGGTGGCACGGGCCCATGGGCTGTTCGCCTCCTTCATGCCCAAGCCGGTTTTCGGCATCAACGGGAGCGGTATGCATGTCCACCAGTCGCTCTTCAGCAAAGGCCATAACCTGTTCTTCAACGACCAGGACCTTTTCCACCTGTCGCCGCTCGCCTATCAGTACATGGCCGGACTGATGAAGTACATCCCCGAGATCACCCTGTTCCTGAACCAATTCGTCAATTCCTACAAGCGGTTGATCCCCGGATACGAAGCCCCCGTCTATATTTGCTGGGATCCGCAGAACCGCTCCAATCTGATCCGCAAACCCCAGTATATGCCGGGCAATGAACTGGCGACCCGGCTCGAACTGCGCAGCCCTGACCCGGCGGCCAACCCCTACCTGGGATTCGCCCTGATGATCGCCGCCGGTTTGCGCGGAATATCCGAAAAGCTCCCTAAACCCGCTCCGTCCGGAGAAAATGTCTATGCCTGTACCCCCGAACGCCTCGAAGAACTGGGTATCCGCACTCTCCCCAGGAGCCTGGAGGAGGCGATCCACCTGGCGGAGCAAAGTACCCTGGTGAAAGAGACATTGGGAGAACGGTTTCTCGATGATTACCTCTTTGTCAAGAAAAAGGAGGTCGAAGCCTTTTACGCCGCTCCCGAAGCCGATCCCTTCAAACTGACCAAATACGAACGGGAAGTGCTGCTGCCGGCGCTTTGAGCCGATCCGCATGAACCAGGCAAAGGGAAGCATCCGGCCGGTCAAATTCATCATCGACTCCGGGATCGACATCCCGCCCAGTATCGAAAAAAGCAACCTGATCGGAGTCATTCCCTGCACCATCTGCATCGACGGCCAGGAATTCCGCGACCGGATCGACCTGAAACGGGACGATTTCTACAAGCAACTGATCCGCTCTCCTCAGGTTCAGGTCACCACCAAGGCACCCTCCGTCGACGACTATGCCCGGATATTTCGGGATGCCCTCAACCTGGGTCAAACCATCATCTCGTTTTCACTTTCGGCTGCTCTCAGCTCGGCCTACGATAATGCCACGGCGGCCAGGCAAAAGTTTTCCCCGGCCGAACAAGATTTTATCCATCTGTTCGACACCGGGAACATTTCCGCAGGCAGCGGTCTTCTGGTCTTGAAAGCCCTGGAGTGGAAAGCCGAAGGGGTTTCTCCCGCAGAGATGCTGAAACGATTGGCCGACGTCCGGCCGAGACTGGTTTCGCTCGGGTATATCGAGTCGCTGGAGCGACTGTTCAAGAGCACCCGGGGTTCATCACTCCTAATCCGTCTGGCCTTTGCCATGGGATTCACCCCGCTCCTTTCCCTGCGCCGTGGTCGAATCGTTTATTCGGGGCTGTTCCGACGCTCTCCCGACATTCAGGTGGAATTGGTCCGCCGGTTCCTGTCCCGGCTTGACCGCCGCCGCTCCTGGAGTATCGGTATAATCTACTCGGAGGACGCCAAAGTGGGCAACTGGATCGAAGGTGAAATCAAGCTGTGCGGCATTGCCCTCGACTACTATTTCAAGCTTCAATGCACCTCGGTGCTGGCTGCCCATACTCATCCGGGAGCCATCTGCCTCTTCGCCATGCCCGGGAGTTGAACCGTTTTCCTCTTTCCCGATCACTCTATGGGGTACTCATCCGGTTGCGAATATATGAAGGATAATCGGGATCATGCTGCTCATCCCGAATACCAGGAGTAAACCACCGGCTTTCCAGTTCGATTCGCAGATATTCCCCTGAGAGATGAGCAATTTGCCCAACCCAACGGCAAGAGCAGAAAGTTTGGATCCGATTGCGGGAAAGTGCGACGGCCGAGTCAAGCGATCGAGTTGACATTTTCACCACCGGCATACATCATTGATTCATCCATTAAAAGACTGGAGGTTTCCCATGAACGGTAAAATGATCCTTACGGTAATCGTATTTCTGGCCTCTTCCCTGGTGCTTTTCGGACAAGCCGGCACCTGGAAGCAGGTGGGCAAGTCAGGAGACTGGTCCGGCACCATCGCCGGCGTGGAGATGAACGGCAAACTCTACACCGTCGAATCATCCGGGGCCCTCTATGTGACCGATCCAGCCAGTGGCACCTGGAAACAGGTCGGCAAGACCGATTTCGCCAACACCCGGTTCCTGTTCACCGCGGGCGGGATGCTCTACTCGATCGAAAAAGACGGCACTCTCTACGCCATCCAACCGGCCGACGGATCCTGGAAAGGGGCTGGCAAACAGGGCGATTGGGTCGGCACCAGCGCCGGTGTGGAGCTGAACGGCAAACTCTACACCGTCGAATCATCCGGTGCCCTCTATGAGACCGATCCGGCCAGTGGCATCTGGAAACAGGTCGGCAAGACCGATTTCGCCAACACCCGGTTTCTCTTCGCCGCCCTGGGCAAGCTCTTTTCCATCGAGAGCGACGGCAGTCTCTATGCCATCCATCCCGCCGACGGCAGTTGGTCGCGGGTGGGCGCAGCGGGAGCCTGGGCCGGCACCATCGCCGGTATCGGAGCCGGGAACCGTATTTTTACCGTGGAGAAGAGCGGCGCCCTCTACGAGACCGATCCGGCCAGCGGCGTCTGGAAACAGATCGGCAAGACCGATTTCGCCGCCACCCGGTTCATGTTCGTCAGCCGGGGATTCCTCTACACCATCGAGACGAGCGGCAGCCTCTACCAGGTGGTCATCGGCAGATAGCGGATGGAGGACTTCGCCCGTAGCGGTTGCCCGATGCCCAGGAAAAGGATATGATATCGGCGGTACCGGTTCGGTAAAGAGGAATCATCATCATGAAAAACTGGGTTCCGCCTGTTTCCATTTCCCTGCTGGGGTTCTATCTCGGCGGCGTCGGTCTCAAGCTGACGGCCTTTTGCCGGGCATTGTCGGTCGAGGAGGTCCGTCCCGGGGAATGGCGGGATGTGATCAACCCCCTCTCCTTTCGGTTTGGCTCCGAGGACTTCACCATCGCCACCCTGACCCGCGGCGATATCGGTGAAGGCCTGGCCACATTCCTCATTTTGGCCGCGATCGTCTTCATAGGCCTGTGGACAACCGTAGGCGCTCTGTTCTTTTCCCAACTACTGACGGGGAGGAGACCGGCGGCAGGCCTGGAGGCGACTCGCCGCAATTCCCATCCCATTTTGAATCTGTCCCTCGGCTGGCTGACAGTAACCGCCGTGCTGATCTTGATCCTCGTTCCGCGGGAGTTGCGCCTGCTCATCCTGGCCACCCCGGTGATGGCCATCTGCGCTGCCGCCCTGGTCATGGTCCCGGTCGGGATCCAATCCCGGCAGGGGAGCCTGGCAAGGTCGGCGCTCATCTGGCTGGGGGCGGGATCGGCTCTGCTGGCCATCGTTTTTTACTTCACCTATTTCCACAATCCCCAGCGCTCTCTGATCGCCGCCGCCCGCACCTGTACCATTTCATCACTGACAAAGATCATCGCTAAAAATGGGAAACTGGACGGCCGCGACCGGATCGGTCGCACCGCCCTGACCGAGGCCGCGGCAGCGGGGTGCCTGGAGGGGGTGAGAATCCTTCTCGATCACGGCGCCGCCGTCGATCGCCGGGGCGGGGAATGGTCTTTTCCGAACCACACGGCCCGGGAGCGGATGTTCGAGCCGGGGGTGACGGCCCTGTGGATCGCCGCCGCCCGGGGCGACCTGGACATGGTCAAATTTCTGATTTCCCGGGGAGCGGAACCGGACATCGCCTGCGTCGATTCCCGCTTCGGCGGACCCCGCCTCCTAGGCCTGATGGGCGTCTGTTCACCCCTGGCCGTATCCGGAAAAAATATCGAGGTCAGCACCTATCTCCTCAACCACGGCGCCCAGGTCAATTACTGGACCGGAGTTGAGACCGCCCTGCACTTCGCCGTCAAAACGAACGACCCGGCCTTGGTCCGGTTGCTGGTGGAGCATGGCGCCGATTTATCCGCCCAGGACAATCAGGGTAGGACACCGTTGGCGTGCGCCCGATTTTGGAAGAAAAATGAGATCGCCGCCGATCTGGAGAGGGCGGAAGCAGGATCGACTCGGTAAGCGGCAGTCGCCCGCAGGTCATTCGCAGCGGCAGTCACGGCAGCGGTGCTCGCCATGGTCTGCGCATTTTTTCTTCCGTTTATTTTTTCGACGCTGGTTCCAGAACAGGACACCGGCAAAGAGGAGAAATCCGAACAGGGTGGCGGCAATCAGTTTCAGAAATCCCATGAGATCATTCCTTGAGAAGGGTCTTCATGGCCCGGCTATGGAGTTCGACGAAACCATCGGTTTGACGGATGATGAACAGCGCCGCCAGGTCGAGATCTTCCGCCCGGGCCATTCCTTTTTCGGGGCCGAGTACATTGAGGGCCGTGGCCCAGGCATCGGCTTCGACACAGGTGTCCCCGATGACGGTCACCGAGGCCAGGTTGTGCTCGATCGGTCTTCCGGTGGCCGGATCGATGGTATGGGAATAGCGTTTGCCCGCCACTTCGTAGTAATTCCGGTAGTCTCCCGAAGTGGCCATGGCTTTATCCCCGATCGCGAACACCCGGACCAACCGCTGGGAACCGTCGGGAACAGCCACTCCGATTCGCCAGAGCTGCCCGTCGGGTTTGCGCCCCGCCGCCCGCACCTCGCCGCCCACCTCCACCATGCAGGAATCGATGCCCATCGCCCGTAACCCCTCGACCAGCAGATCGACCCCGTACCCCTTGGCCACGGCCGCGAGATCGCAATGCAATCCATCCAGTTCCTTCCGGAGCGCCGGCGGTGTGGGCCGCAGTTGCAGTTTCTCCAGACCGGTAAAGGCTCTGGCGGCGGCGATTTCCTCCTCGGTCGGCAGGGTTTCCCTCCGTTTCC
>Ga0105099_10000526_pt1 | contig 26217 bp, 22 predicted proteins | sample PPLLak3cmMay2015_2_FD_79138 | JGI IMG/M metagenome (GOLD analysis project Ga0105099, IMG submission 79138) | Freshwater sediment microbial communities from Prairie Pothole Lake near Jamestown, North Dakota, USA - PPLs Lake P8 Core (1) Depth... | ecosystem: Environmental > Aquatic > Freshwater >... | reverse complement strand
TGAATGTAAATATTTTGACGATATTGACAATTTAAAAAAAATCGCCGGGTATAAAAATTATTACCGCATCAGGCTTTCTGATTACAGGATTGGATTTAAAGTTGAAGACCGCGATTGGGTTCTTCTAAGAGTGCTGCACCGGAAGGATATCTACAAATATTTTCCATAATAAACAGAACAAACCGTGCATCCTGCCAATACTACGTTTTTTTTAATCCTCAAAAAGTCCCGTAGAATTTCTCTTGCTCCTTACAATGAATAATTGCTTCATATTCACATTAATGATCAGATACGAGGTCGTATTTTATATTTTACCCCGGAGTTACTAATTTAGCCAATTATCCAAACTGCCTTTAAATAATAACAAATAACCCTCAAATCCAGCCTCCGGTTTCCGGTAATTTGCCTAGTTTCTGTATTTCTTGTTCAATGCCTGGAGATCGATACTTTTTAGAGATATTTCCGGATTGGACCCTGCAATGGAGGTTTGAATGCCGGTATGCGTAACATATGCACTATCAAGTTATTATGCCGGAAGAAGCTGGATGACTCTAGTATCTCAGCCTCGATTCGCGCTCCGTCCACTTGATCTCCGGATGCTTTTTAATCCGTATAATGAAATAGTATGCACCCTGGTTGAAACCGGAGGGATACCAGTCGAATTTAAGGTCCCAGCACTCCAGGTCACAGGCGAAATTGATGGAATGGTTTACGAATTCGTTTTGTGTGAAGTCGTACTGGCTGCTCCATGACGCTGACCAGATATTGGTGAATTTGATGTTTGCGCTGGTGCCCAGATGGTATTCCCGTTTGGTTATAAACGGATCGGTGATTTTAAGTCTGCTGCGGCTGAAGCTGTATGAGGGGTTGATCGTTATATTCCAGCCCGGATTCGAGAAATCCTTATACCCGGCCATGTACTCTTTTGTGTGCAGTTTATTAAGAACAATGAAATCTCCGCCCCAGAGGAATCCGCCCACGCCGCTCACCTTCGGGTTAAGACGGATTGAATAGTTCAGAAGCCGGGGCACGATAAGCGCGTCCGATTCATTATACGGAGTAAAGGTCGAACCAAAGGAGAAATCGATGAATTGGTTCGGTATAGACGCCGAAAAACCGATGTCGCTCCATTTTTTCTTTTTTCGTTCGAAGTCATACGCAGTGGAGATGTTCGCGCTTAACAGGGTAAATGTTCTCTCGTTTTTCTGCTCTTTATCCTTGGTCTTATCGTCGTTTCTGCCGGTCTGAACCTTGCCCTGAAACAGATTGCCGAACGAGAGCCCTAACACCTGGCCCCGTTCTCTGGCGCCGGCGTATGAAACGCCGACCGTGGGGAATGTTCTGTCCAGATCCTTTTTCGGGTAATAGGTGTAGGAAACTGAAGGTGTCAGCGTGTGCCGCATGCCGACAAAGTTAAAAAGTTTGATGGGAAAAAGGCCGTATAATTTTGTCGAGAGACTCACGCCAGCGTTCCAGTAGGAGGTGTTGGCCTTGATGAATGAGTAGCGGGGCGAGGAAAAGCCAATGGTATCATGGGTGAAATAGGATACGGTGACAGTGTCGATCGGATATACATACAACGTGTCCGTCCCGTCGATTATTGTATCAGCAACCTTGCCGGTGGGGTAACTGCCGGTGGTGTCGTAGGCGATGCTGTCTTTGAACGCCTGGCGTTTTGTCGTGTCGACGTATGCGTCGAAAAGGGAGTGCTGAAAATTAAAATTCGGACTGACGTCGAACCATTTGAGTAGTTTCAGCGGCGCTGACATTGAGAAGATCTGACCGATGCCGCTGTGATCGAACGGACGCTGCTCTTTTTCGGCTTCGGCATTGTATGAATATTTCCGGTTGCCGTTTATCCCGTATGAATAAAAGATTTTATTATACCATTTTTCATCATCCTTATTGTCGCTGCCGGGTGCGGCAGGTCCTTCGGTTTTTTTCGGTATCAGGGGCCTGGTGTTGAGGTTGAACGAAAACGACGGCAGGTTCTGGTCAACTATGTCCGTTTTAAAATTGTGCGTTCTGTTCCACTGGATGCTGCTGTAGGCGTTAATCTTGCTGAAATTCTTCGTCAATGACATATTTGCGTTGAGTTGCTGCTGCAGAAGCTCCGCAGTATCTTCGGAAAGCGATTTGTAAAAGCTTTTACCGGAAACAATGTTGCCGTATCCAGCAAGCTTCATGCTCTCATCGGGCAGGATGTTCTGATCGTGGCGGTAATCAAGCGCCCAGAGGTTGTTCAGCGTGTCGCGGTCTTCGGTGATCGAGTATCTGCCGGTAACGGATCCGTTGAACCGGTATTTCAGGTTGTAATTCGCTCTCGCTTCCAGCACATAGTCGGTGAACTCGTAGACCCTTCCGGAGACGCGGTAGTCGGTGAAGTCGTTCGGGGCGAAGTAGTAGCCTATGTTGTCAAGGTACCCGCCGTTGGTCGGGTTGCCGCCCCAGCGCGGGTTCAGCCACCCGCTCTGGCGTCCCCGCTCCAGTGGCGTGATGAAATAGGGCAGGGCCATGACCGGGGCGTCCGCGATATTCAGAACGATGGGCCTGCTGATGGCTTTATCCTGAGGTATCACCTTGATGTGCTTGCCGTAAAAACAGTAGTGCGACGAGTCTTCCAGTGCGCACGAGGTGTAGGCGCCATCCTCTATGTAGTATGTTCTTTCGTCGGATTTGGCGATCTCATTCCCGTCGTACCGCGAGTCCTCGGAATGCGCGGTGCCGTAACGCACCTTGCCGCGGCCGGTTTTCAGGTTATACACCATGTTTTCGCCAACAACGGTGTCATTACCTTCAATCAGCTGAGGCGTGCCGGTTGCAACGAGCATGTCGTCGTTGAACAGGAAATGAATCGTATCCGCATACAGGGTCATTTTGTGGTAGCGCACAATGCCGTTGCCGAGCATGAGAATGATTTTATTTTTAATGTCGTATTCGATGATATCCGCTTCGTACCCTACGGTGTCTTTGGTTACGCTGGACGACGTTGCAGATGTATCGTCAGCGGTGCTGTCGACCGGATGTGCAGCGGAAAGAGTGTCGGTTGCTGTAGAGGCGGTATCCCCTGCAGCGGTTTCTTTTTGCTGGCTGTAAATACCATACACCGGTATAAGAAGCAGTATAATGCCATACCTGGCCGCACGAGAGAGTATTTTCCGCATTTCTGGTATCATACAATTTATATTTATCTGAGCACTGTGTATAACAGCGCATGTTCGCGCTACGAGTATAGAAAATAGGTTGCTTTGTTAAAATATACAAAACGCTTGTTACTTATTACAGGGGCAAATGCTAAATATCGGCGAAAACGGCATCTTTGATTACTTGAAGGATGCCATGACCCGGAATATGGCGGGATGTTACCGATAAAGAAAAGAGAGAGTCATGAATACCATGATTAGTAAAAACCGTGTACCCGAAGGGTACTCAAACGCATTTATCGACAAAAATAACGAGCCGATACTGGTGACCCTGCTTGATGAAAAAAGACAGGACCAGCTCTATGCCCTGTATCTGGGTAAAATCCCCAGAAATATTTTTAACGGGCTTCCACCCGTCAGCGACGAGGCGTGCCGCAGGTGGGTCGGATCGATGATTGATACGGGCGTGGTCAATCTTGTCGCCCATTCCTTTGAGCACGGCATTGTCGGGCATACGGCGCTGTTCCGTATGGATGATACAAGAGTTGAAATGATCATTGTGGTGGAGGCGGCATTTCAGGGCAGAGGCATCGGCATTCAGCTTACCAAAAGCGTTATCCAGCTTGCGTTTGAGGCAGGCTACGGGACTATCTGGCTCTCGGTGGATTCAAAAAACTTCGTGGCCCAGCATATTTACCTCAAATGCGGATTTGATTATCTTTCTCCGGACCGGAACGAGGAAGTCAGCATGAGCTTTAACCTGCAGCGGTACCGCGACATGGCGAAAACCCTGATAAAAGATATTATGAATCGGAAGGTTATTTATATACAAGAGAGTGATTCCTGCAGGACGGCGATAGAACTGTTTTTGAAAAATGCCATCGGCGCCCTGCCGGTTGTTGACAATAAAAAGAAACTGGTCGGCATTCTGTCCGAGACCAACCTTATCATGGAGACCAATTTTCATCAGCGGGCAGATGCCGTCATGAGCAGACAAGTTGTATCGATACGGGAGGATTTTACTGTTGCGCAGGTCATCCGTTTGAGCCAGTCAAGGAGGTATCGCTGTTTTCCCGTGGTTGACGCCGATAATACGCTTATCGGTATCGTCGGCAGAAAAGACCTGCTTGCCTATTATTTTAACAACCTGTAACCGGCAAAGCCGCAACGTCCACTTTATGGGGGAAAACTTCTTTAAAATCCTCCTCGTCCCTCGTTCTCGTCCGTCGTCCTCGACGATTAAAATTCAATTTGTTTTCGAGGACGAGGAGGAGGGGCGAGGACGAAGGACGAAAAAATATCTACGCAAAAAACGCAACGTCCCACGAACAAGTGGGGCTTTAGTCCTACTTTTTTTGGAAAAATTGTTCCGTAGCGTAGGATTAAAATCCTTTAACCTTTTAAGCAAAACAGCAGGATAGATAATTCATTAAGAGACTCTAAGCTATTTTTTTGCCATGTTTAAAATATCGTCAACAGCGATGGATTCCGGGCCAAGCTCTCTGTTCGCAATATCATGCAGGTAAAAAAGAATTGCTTTATTATAGGGTGTCGGCACACCGTGTTTTTCACCCAGTGTTATGATCGTGCCGGTATACAGGTCATTTTCGAGCATTTTTCGATGTTTTGCAAGGGTCTGCCATGTTGAATTTTGAAGCTCCATGCCCTGACCCACGCCCTCTGCAAGCGCAAGCGCATTGTCGAAGTTACTCATCATTTTTTCCGGCGAGTCTTCGGTGCCGTTGGTTGATGCTGCGGTGATACCTGCTTTGGCAAGAACCGCAATTCCTTCCGCAAGCGCATGGCGGCAGATTTCAATTCGTTTTTCCATATTCCGGGAAGGGTTTTTAACCATCGGTTTTATGCAGCTTATCAGGTTGACCAGCAGTTTGAGCCATTTATCCTGCAGGATGTTAGTCGATTTTAAAACAGTAAACGGGGTATTGCTGATATCCTCGACCATGTGCTCGGTGAAAGTATCCATGCCATCCGGGTAGGGGCCGAGTATAAGTTTTCCGGTACCGGCAAATCTTGTCTCCCCGGGATTCATCATTGTTCCGGTGAACCGCACAACACCGCCGTATACCCGTTTGAATACTCTACTGATAATTGCTTCGTTCTCAACGCCGTTCTGAAAGCAGACAATTGGTGTGTTACGGTTAATCTTTGAAAGGTCTTTTAAAGACGCTTCGGTGTCATGTGCTTTCATTGTCTGGAATATGACAGAATCATGGGATATTTCTATTTCCGCGATTCTTTCCGCAGCTCTGACCGGTTGAAGTTCAGTTCCTTTGAGCGTATGAAGAAAAATGCCGTTCTGCCTTTTTATTGCCTCAACATGGGGTTTTCTGGATATTAAGGTAACATCAAACCCGGCCTTTGCCAGAGAACCGCCGATCGCGCTGCCGATTGCGCCTGCACCTTGGATTATATATCTCATAGAGGTATATGGTATTAAACCAAAAAGATAATAAAATTATTTTGTAGTAACTGCTTGAACCAACCTATAAAATACAATACAGTTCAAGGCTATTGCTTTATCCGGTGGGGATATTTTCTTAACAGGAACTGTAAATTCTGTTTTAGCCAGCCAGACATTATATTTTCTATCAAAGAAATATTTAAATAGTTGCTGTTCAAAATTGATTGTCTCTTAACCTTACGCCACCTAAATGCCCCAGAGGGGTTTTAATCCCACGAACAGTGGGAGATTCAGGGGGCGTAAATGTCAATTTAGAACAGTGAAAGCAGAGCATCTTCAATTGTGAGAAGACTACTAACGCACGGCTGGAATTTCAGGAATAATCATTTATAGCGTATACTGCAGCAGGTATGCCTTAAGCGCGCCAAAATCCTTACTGCCGATCTCTTTCCATCCCAGAATCAAATATCCTCTGAGCCGCTTCTCCGAACAATTTGCATACACTTTAGTTATATTTTTCTTTTTTAAATGATTGAACATAAACTCTTTCATTTCAAGCGCCACAAGAGTGGATGTATCAAAAATATGAGTATTGAACAGGGCTCTTCCCTCGCAAATATCAGGCTCGGTCTTATCAATTTCAAATCCAAGAAGCTCCAGCTGCAGTTTCTCCTGCATGGCATAATTAACCGCAACCCCGCCGATGATTAAATCTGCCAATCGAGCGATAATAATATCCTGATTTTTATAGGGGATTTTCGATGTGAGACGTTTCGCTTTCACATCCGCGTCCCAGATCAGAGATTCGATAGGACTGTTTTTATTATAAAAGGCTCTGAACAGGGCTTTTTCATAGGACGCAACCTCGTCCGGGTTTTCATGATCGAGAAAAGAAAAATGAATTTTTTTCACGTATTCCCTCATTTTAAAAAAAATATTGATAATAAACTACATATTGTGGTCATGGGTGTCAACCGCAAAGCCTATAATCAAGTATTCAAAAGTTTTCCCCCATAAAGGCTTTAGTCTCCTTTTGTTTTGCCTAAAAGGTTAAAGGGTTAAAACCGCAAAGCGAAGCGGAGCCGGGAGGACGTTGCGGCTTTGCCGGGTTAGTATAAATATGTATAGCCGCATTCATGTGGGGGTATGCCCGTTTTTGTTGTACATTTTAATCCAGTTGCTCCACACGATATGCCTGAATCTGGTCACCGATGGGTGAACTTTGATGTCAGTAATAACAGGAGTTTATCCTAAGTATAGGATAATACTGCGTAGGAACGGATTGCTTGAGTACAACCCCTCCGTTTTTACGACTGTTAGGAAATTTATTTCCAACAGGAGTAATACCTTTCAAATGGTACAACGCATTATTATCAGCGATATGTTGAACTCCATGACTTTTGTTATGGTCTATATCGCATCTTAAACAAGTGCTATAGTATTCGCCATCCTTAATGAGCCCCCGTGCCAGGAGGCCCACCTGTGAAGGGGTATGTCGGAAATCCCGCCCTCTTTCGTCGTACACTCTCGTTGGCGGGATTGGAGACCAGGGGAAGGCTTTCCCCTCTCATATACTGCTTAATCCGTTTAGCATCCCTATCTCTTGACTTCCGGCTCTACCGGGTTAGAGTATGATGATAAGCAACGAACATTCTCCGGTTCGGGTGTCTCTTACTTCATAGCTGCATTCGGGTAAAAATTGTGCAACCTGAAAATAATAAGCGCAGCCGGTAAAAAAGGCTGCGCATTTCTTATAAACGGTACAAAATACCGGGACTATTTGCCCGCAGTTTCCGCCTTTAGTTTCAAATCGGTGTACAGCTTGACGTGCTCCGGAAAATCATCCCAGTCGCGCTCTTTCTGCGGAATTTGCGAAGCCATTTCGGGACAGTCCCCGAACAGTTCCATGAAGAATTTTTTCTTGTATTTTTTTTCGGTAATTTCAACGGTTGCGCCGTTTTTTAAGACAAGGAGTTCCTCGGGCATGGAAAATTCTGACTTGCCGAGGCCACCGGACACGGTAATGAATTTCGGCACATTATACACTCTGATATAGTCGCAGAACCACGGATTCAGCACCTGAAGCAGGTATGATCCATCGCCATCGGGTTTTTTCACCTGTTCCCAGATAGCATAGCCCATTGAGGTAAGCGCCGCATAATTGGTATTCACAGCATTCTCTATGCTTGCCGTTGCAGTTGCTACCATCTGCTGGGCTTTGGCAAATTTTGACAGTTTGAGTTTTAAGAGTTTAATCTGTGCTGCTTCATAGGTATGCTTCGTTCCAGCCGCGTCCTTGATGGCTATTTTCCTGATTTGTGAACCGGCAACCGAGACCATTTTCGCTGATCCTGAAGCGCTGTCGCCGTTGGTTGTGATAATGGTTATATTGTCTGCTGTGTTTAACCAATTTTCTTCAACCGGGGTTACAAAGGTCTGAGCGCTTACGGCTAACGCTGCGCAGATCACCGTCAATAAAGTGAAAATATTGTTCATACAATCTCCTGTTTAATTATTAAGATTAAATATTGACAATTAAAGAATTAATCGTTCATGAACTCAAATTCGTATACGGTATAATTTTGCAAAACTCATGCCAATGCCGGGATTTGTCGATTTTGTAATAATTGAAGGTGTTTCGGTGGTGAAGGTAGTCATTGAAAAAGAGAAGAATTTCCTGCGTCTTTGGTTTTTTTAACGATATGGTTCGTGTAACTCTTTAATATTAAATAAATTAAGGATAGATAAAAAAAACGGGAACAGTTTCCCGCTTGATATTTTGCGCATGTATATTACCCAGACACCTGTTTTATCGTACTTAGAGCATAAAAGGCCGCAGATATGTTTCAGAATATCTGCATTAAACAGGTTACCTGATTATAGCATGCTTTGAGAACGCGTACGTTGTCGTTTTTACCATCACGGTTTTTTTTGCCAGACCACATTTTTTTCCTCAAAGACCGGGCACTCGCTCCGTCACAAACCTCCGTTTTAAATTTTTTTAAAATTTTCATTGTCTGTCGCAGTATGCCGCGATTATTTTTCTTTAAGAAACAGCAATTCCTGTCAGCCGCTCCGGCGGTTCTTTACATTTGCTATTTTGGCGGGAATTCGCTGCTTGCGGAAATTCCGATGGGGGATTGGAATATGCCGCCGTCAGGGAGGGTTTAGAACATTAGAAATAATTTTCTGACATTTTCAGGAAGAAAATTATTTCGTGAAGGCTTTAGTCCTGCACCAGCAGGGTTCTTATCCAGCTTGTCTGGGTTCGGACGGTTGAAGCCGCTGTGCGGGCTTTTTTCTACTCACTGTGCACATAACGCTTTCATGTTAACCGTGTGTATGGTTTCGTATACCCCGATTTCAAAGAGCGGGGTACGCAGTGCTTTTTTTTAAACACAGAAAATAGACTTTTAAGAATAAACTCTTACTTCATTCAAAATCCATAACTTTCAGGGAAAGGGGCGTCGCAATGCTGGGAAGATATAAAAATGAACCGGAGCAGAATAACACTGTTTATCAGGAAATGTCCAAGGAAAAAACGTTCAAAAACAGCGATACTAATTACGAGAAAACGGTCATTGGCGAGCACATCTCCATTGAGGGGAAACTTCGCGCAGACGAGGATCTTATCATCCAGGGCACATTAAAAGGCACCATCGAACTGGAGAAACATCATATCACCATAGGGGCCAAAAGCAAGGTGGAAGCCGATATCCGCGCCGAAAGCATGACGATAAGCGGAACAATGAACGGCAATGTTTCCGTGTATGGAAAGGTTGCGATAACCAAGGAAGCCGATTTTACCGGACAGATAAAAGCCAAACGCGTCGCAATAGAAGACGGCGCATATATCAATGCCTCCATCGAGATGCAGCGTGAAGACGCCGAAAAACCCGGGCACGGCCGTATCGAGCCGATAGACGCGATAGTCATCGGAGGCGAACCGGAGACAATAGCGTCAACAAAATCGTCTTCGGCGGGAAAATAATCAGTGGCCACAGTAACCGGGATTCAGAAGCGCGTACAACCGATTGTTCCTGAAACCGGGTCGTACTCAAGCAGGATGATGCAGACGTATGTCTCCTGGCTGTCCAGACAGCCAGGTGCCCGTGTGCTTGATATCGGCCCTGTGTGCGACGTCACCATAAACACGCTCTTGCCTCATGTTAAGAAATTGTATCTGTACGATATGTTTTTACGGTTGGGCCGCGGCGTGGAGATCCGGTCTCTTGCCGATAATTTCATACACCTGCATGCTTTTTTCTATGGTATTCAGGTATGGGATCTTGTTGATCATTGCAGCAACGATGAAGTATCGGCACTGGCCGACACCTGCCACGCTCTGTTAAAACCCGGCGGAGCGCTCCTTGTAACCTCGTATGATGAGGGGGTGGCGCATGATCCCTGTAATGCATTTGCCGTTTTTGAAGATTTTCAGGTGACGCTGAAACCGCAGCGTCACCTGAATCTTCGCTATACACACAGACAGAACCAGAAACTTATTGATGCGATGAAACAGTTCACGCTGTTTAATTCATACAAATACCAGTGTGGTGTCCGGGAGTTTTATTTCAGAAAGAGATAAAACTCCGGAAAACTGCGGACAGCGGCTTTACACCATCGTACATTTCGCTGAACAATGGCAAACCCGGTTTTAAAACGCTGCTCGATGTGACTGATCCAGGTTACTCGCAGAAGCTCTTTTTCCGGGAGTTTACAGGCAAAAAACTTCATCGGGTGGAATGTGATGAGCCGTGGTTTATATTTTGTCGGAGAGTCTTACAATTTATTAAATTGTTCAACAGTCATTCCCGCTTCACGTACTATTGCCCGTAACGTTCCTGTCGGGACATCACCGGGATGCCGGGGTACCGGTACGGTAATGTTTTGCGCCTCTAAATAATAGACAGGATGCCGACTTGTCCGGATTTCAACAAACCCCGCGCGTCTCAATTTGGCGGCTAATTCACGGTAGGAAACCCTGCTGATTTTAGGCATGCACCGGCCTGCGGTAAAGATTCAACCCTGCATAACGCGATTTTCGCAGGCGCATGACCGCAATTTTTTGCTTTGCTTCGAGACAACTTTCGATCGCATCAACTGCATTCTTGTACGCCTGTTCCAATGTCCGGCCAGATGCCACGCATCCGCGGATTGCAGGTACCTGAGCGGTAAATATCCCGTCCTCGTCCTGATAGTAATTAATGTCGAACTCCTGGTACTTTTTCATTCAGCCTCCCATATTTTGCCCCTCAACGGGCATTATGCCATACTCAATTCGATGATTGTTTAAAAATACTATTTTTTTCCGCGCAAAATGACATCCGTGGTTCGGCATGCAGTCACATAAATACCTGTCGTCCCTGTGTGCCCGGGTGGATGTGATATAACAGATGTTGTTGGAATGCTGTTGCCGCCGCGGAGTTTCTTTAAGAATGTAATTAGCGAAAAGCGGCATTCCACGACAGGCAACGACAAGCAGGCTGTTTTACTCCACCTGGTTTGACAACTGTTCATCTTATTCTGAAAATACATAGTGCGCAAGTTCGGTGAAACGCATCGTGTGACGACAGCTTTCGCGTTTATCGAAAAGTGGTTAAACAGGCGTCATTCTTCGCTTTTCTGATTTTATACGTGGTATACCTTTCGACATACCATTTTATTGCTTCTCTGGCAACTCGAACACGTATAAGTGCCTCCAAGAATGTCGTTAAAATAGTTATCAAGGCAAGAACAGAAAAAAACTATTTTGTTAATTCTCACAACCGACAGGTGGAGACGGGGAGAGTGCCGGGGAGTGGCCTGATTTTTTCATGATTATCCCACTGGCTGTTTTTTTTGCCAGAGCAGAAGAGTTGATCCTGATGGGCAGTTTTATCATAATTGGGGCAGGTATAAGCGGCTGCACCGCTGCATTGGAGCTTGCGCGCCTGGGGCATGCGGTAACTCTGATCGAGGCGGAAGCGCGGGCGGGCGGCAAGGTACTTTCTTATTGCTGCAAAGCCACTGACGAGTGCAGCAGGTGCGGGGTGTGCATCGCTCATACGGCTATAGAAGAGTCATTGCGTCATGAAAGGATTACTCTTATAACCGGAGCGGTTCTGGAAGGGTTTGATCCCCGAGGCGACGCAGTATCGGTCAGAATCCGCTATTCTAACCCGCATATTTCGCATAACAAGTGTACTGCCTGCGACAAATGCATGCAGCAGTGTCCGCAAAAGTGCATTTCCAAATACAACCGGGGTGGCGTGGTTCAGTATAGTATTGATTATCAAGCCTGCCTGCTTCATGCGGGCAAAGCGTGCCGGGAGTGTGTCGCAGCATGCGCTGCGTCAGCTGTTACCGCAAACGGAAAAACCACAACAGTTGAGCTTGTTGCTGATGCGGTTTGTGTGGCAACCGGCCATGACGTGTTTAACGCTTCGCTTAAACCGCGTTTCGGCTATGGCCGGCTTGATAACGTATTAACCGGTTATGAAGCTGAACAGATACTGTCACGGCAGACGTATCTGGTGAGGCCTGCGGAGAGCGTCGCTTTTATACAATGTGTGGGTTCGAGAGACCCGAAGATCGGCAGAAACTGGTGCTCAAGCGTCTGTTGTGCATACGCGTTCCGGATGGCGCGAATGCTGATGCACAGGAATAAAGAGGCTGATGTTACCGTATATTACATAGATATTCAGAATTTCGATAAAGCTTTTACCGCATATCGTAATACTCTAATTGAGAGCGGAATGAAATTCATCAGGGCAATTCCCTTCAGTATAGAAAAAAGCCAAAGCGGCAGGCTGATCATGAAAATAGAGGATGCTTCGGGCAACCGGAGCTTTGCCGAACATGACGTCGCTGTTTTATCGGTAGGAATGGGGCCTGCTGAAAATGCAGATTCCGTTGCGAAGTTGTTCGGGCTTGCACAGGATAGTTTCGGGTTTTTCAGGCCGGAAGCGCGGAATATATTTGTTACCGGAACATGCAGGGAACCGCAAACCATAACAGATGCTATTGGATCAGCAAAGGCGACAGCCCTGGAAATGGTGCGTTCAAAAACATGAGCAACAACGAAACTAAGATCGGGGTGAAAAGGGTTGAGCTGCTGCAGAGCGTTCTGATTGTGGGGGGCGGTATTGCCGGTATGCACGCAGCAGAGGAGATACGCAGGTGCGGTTATACAACAGTGCTGATTGAAAAGTCTGATACAATCGGAGGGCAGGGTCTTTTTACTGAAAGATATGCGGTTGATTGTGAGAAACTGTTAAGCGGTGTTGAGGTTATAACACCGGCGGCATTGACCCGATTGGAAGGCGCTATCGGCTCATTTCATGCCAGCATCCGCACACCGGAAGGGGGCGCATCGGTTAAATGCGGGGCAGTCGTGATATGCTCCGGCGCCGGGAAGGATTGTGACGCTGATATAGGTGATGGGGAGCGAATAGTACCCATCGCTGACCTGGCGCAGGCTTTTGCCGGGTATCCGATAAAAATCAGGAGACGGCCGATCTGTTTGATACTTGACATGAAGATAGAAGAGTCTGCGGCAAGCTCCGAGATGGCGCTCGATATCGCTCTGCGCTTCCGGAAGAGGTATGGCGGTGAGGTGTACCTGTTTTGCCGGGAGGTCAGGGTCAACGCAGTACATCTCGAAAAGCTGTACGACGAGGCCAGGAATGCGGGTGTTGCTATCATCACCTATGAAGGCGAAATAGTAATTCATAAAACCGAGAATGAAGTTCTTATCACCGCGAGGGATGCGCTCTTAGACAGGGATATTGAGGTTTCCTGCCATAGTGCAGGTATCAGCACCTATGGACTGGGCGCCTGTATCGATGAACAACTGGCTGATATTGCCGGGATTTCAACGGATTCCCAGCATCAGATGCAGGATAACAATGCGCATCTGTTTCCCGGACTCACGAATCGTCCAGGCGTTTTTGTCGTGGGCGCATGCAGGGGACAGCACTATATTCCCAAGATCATCACCGATGCAAAAGCCACTGCGTTGGCAGTGCATGCCCTGCTTTCGCAGAAATATATCGAGGTTGAGCTGAACAATGCCGTGGTAAATGAGGATACGTGTGCGCTGTGTCTTACCTGCATACGAACCTGTCCTCACAAGGCAATGACTATTAACAGGGAAAAAACTGCGGCAGTATCGATACCGGAGGCGTGTCAGAAGTGCGGAATATGCGTGGGGGAGTGCCCGGCCGGTGCGATAACCTTGCCGGCGTATATCGGTCATACACTGCAGAAGCAGGTGCCTTAAATGAAAAACAGGCTGGTCATATACTGTTGTGAAAATTCCGCCATGAAAGCGGTTAGCGCTGCGGGTGCGCTTGATTCTGTTGATATTATCAAACTTCCCTGTTCGGGACGGGTGGAAGCGGGGTTGATCCTGAAAAGCTTCGAAAAAGGTTACGGAGGGGTTGTTGTGCTGGGATGTCCGCTGGATAATTGCACATTCATCCGGGGTAATTACCGGGCGCGTAAAAGAGTCAGCGTGGTTAAAAAGTCGCTGCGGGAAGCAGGCATAAATGAAAACAGGGTAAAAATCGACTTTGTCTCTTCGGTCGATACGCATAAAGTTATCGCCATCGTCGAAGAGATGAAAGCCTTCATACTAACCCGGCAAAGCCGCTTTAGTCCCCTTTATGGGGGGAAACTTTTGTAAGAGATTGTACGGCTTTGGGGTAAGAGTCTGTACGCTGACTTATCTACGCTTTTGAATTTATCTACTCGTATTGCGTAGATAATTCAGCTACAGACTCTAAAACAAAGGAACTGAACATGATTGTTGCGGAAAGAAAGCCTTTCGAAAAAATTAACGGGTCGGTTAAGGGGTATAAGAAGGTTTTAATACTCGGGTGCGGGACGTGCGTTACCGTCTGCATGGCAGGGGGCAAGAAGGAGGTGGAGATTCTCGCCTCCACATTGCGTCTTGCCAATCAGGAGGCCGGCGTTGCTATGGATATTCAGGAGGCGACCATAGAGCGGCAGTGCGACCGTGAGTTTTTCGACGAGGTGAAGGAAAAAATCGAATGGGCGGATGTTGTTCTTTCCATGGCCTGCGGCGTTGGCGTTCAGCTCTGCGGGGAGTTGTTTTGCGGTAAGATCGTTTTACCCGCGCTGGACACGAAGTTTTACGGCGTCACGGAGAAGCAGGGTGTCTGGTCGGAGCGGTGCACGGGCTGCGGCGACTGTGTGCTGGAGTTTTTTGGCGGCGTGTGTCCGATAGCGCGCTGCTCAAAGAGTCTGCTCAATGGCCCGTGCGGTGGCTCCCAGAAAGGTAAGTGTGAGGTTGACCCGAAAAATATGGATTGCGGGTGGCAGCTGATCTATGACAGAATGAAAAGTCTCGGACTGCTTGATCGGCTGGAAAAAAATCAGCCTGCCAAAAACTGGAGTTCGGCCCGTGACGGCGGAGTGCGTAAAACAGTCAGAGAGGACGTGGTGTTATGAGCGAATTGAAGGCTGGCAGCCGCCTGGAGAAGATATTTGCAAAGGGAGCGTTTGCGGTAACCGCGGAACTGGGGCCGCCCAAATGCGCTGATGGCCGCGTCATCACAACAAAGGCCGGATTTTTGAAGGGTACTGTCGATGCGGTCAATATAACGGATAATCAGACCGCCATTGTCCGCATGTCTTCGATTGCGGCAGGGGTGCTTGCCATGCGCGAAGGACTGGAACCGGTTATTCAGATAACCTGCCGCGACCGCAACCGGATAGCGATTCAAAGCGATGTGCTTGGCGCCGCTGCGCTGGGCATCAGGAATATCCTCTGCCTGACAGGCGACCACCAGAAATTCGGCAATCACCCGGCAAGCAGGAATGTTTTCGACATGGACTCCATCCAGCTCATCGATATGCTCCGGTGCATGAGGGACGAGAAAAAGTTTCAGTGCGGCGATGAGATTAAAAACAGTAAAAACGAACCCGCAGTCGGGCCGAAACTGTTTATCGGCGGGGCCGAAAACCCTTTCGCCGACCCCTTTGAGTTTAGAGTGATACGGCTTGCCAAGAAGGTCGCGGCAGGGGTCGATTTTGTGCAGACGCAGTGTGTGTATGATATGGAGCGATTTGAGGAGTGGATGAAACAGGTCCGCAACCGCGGGCTGCATGAAAAAGTCAGCATAATGGCCGGCGTGACGCCGCTCAAGTCGGTCGGCATGGCAAAGTATATGCGCGACAGCGTCGCCGGATTGGTGGTTCCCGATTACTATATCGACCGGCTTTCAAAGGCTGCGGATAAAGCTGCGGAGGGCATTGCCATCTGCGTTGAGCAGATTCGGAGGCTGCGGGAGATACCGGGCGTTGCCGGCGTGCATATCATGGCGATTGAGTGGGAGCAGAAGATTCCCGAAATTGTCCGGCTGGCCGGGCTTGTGCCGCGGCCTGCGGTTTAGATACTGTAGGAAAATTATATACGCGGTTAGCGTAGATAATTTGACGTACAGTATCTTATCCCAAAGCCGCTATAATAATTTTTTCACAAGTTTCCGGCTTTGCCGGGTTAGTGTCTGTAGCTGAAATGTCGACACTTTATGCGTAGACAAGGTACAGAGCGAAGCGGAGTATATTTTTTCGTCCTTCGTCCTCGTCCCTCCTCATCGTCCTCGAAAATGAATTGAATTTTAATCGTCGAGGACGACGGACGAGAACGAAGGACGATTATAAATTGTATTTCCGGCTTTGCCGGCTTAGTGACAGATCCGAATATACCATACAAGGAAAAAGCGGTAATGAAAAAAATAACGACGGGCAGATCGGTGGCGAAGTTTGGGGACGATATTGCAAAGAGGCCGGGCGCGGAGAATATCCGCAAGTGCTTTTCGTGCGGCACCTGTACCGGAGGCTGCCCGGTTTTTCAGGTGGAGTCCGGCTATAATCCGCGGAAAATAATCCGCATGATACTGCTGGGCCTGCGTGAAGAGGTGCTCTGTTCAAAAATGATATGGCTCTGCGCGCGGTGCTACGCATGCACGGCAAACTGCCCCCAGAACGTCAGTTTTGCGGATATTATGACGGTATTACGCGTCATGGCAATAGAAGCAGGGTATGCCTCGTCCGAAATGATGCACAAAATCGAGACACTGAACCTGGCGATGAATGAGTTGCGAAAGGACGGCATAAATCTGGTTACCGGGGCCGGGGATAGTACAAAAGAGAAGATAGAACAGAAAATAAAAAGCTGTCTTGAACAGTTATAGAGATGGTAATGACCACCGAGAGTAAAATAGATAAACAGGAGCGTGTCGGGGCCGTGCTGGTGGTCGGCGCCGGCATTGCGGGCATTCAGGCCTCGCTCGACCTTGCGCAGAGCGGGTTCAGGGTGTATCTGGCCGAAAAGACGCCCTCAATCGGCGGCGTCATGGCCCAGCTTGACAAGACATTCCCGACCAATGATTGCGCCATGTGCATCATGTCGCCGAAATTAGTCGACTGCGCCCGGCATCTGAACATAGACCTGCTGGCCTATACCGAGGTCGAGTCGGTTTCGGGTGACGCGGGCGATTTTACCGTTACCCTGCGCCGCAAAGCCCGTTTTATCGATGAAACCAGATGCACGGGATGCGGTGAGTGCGCGCAGCACTGCCCGGTAGTTCTGCCGAATGAATTTGATGGAAAATTATCAACACGAAAAGCGGTTTACCGGCCGTTTCCGCAGGCTGCGCCGAATGTATTCACGATTGAAAAAACCGGCGTTCCTCCGTGCAGGCACGCCTGCCCGGCAGGATGTAATGTGCAGGGCTATATGGCGCTGGTCAGGGAAAAAAAGTTTAAAGAGGCGTATGCGCTGATCCGGGAGACCGTTCCCCTGCCCGCTGTGTGCGGCCGTATTTGCGGGCAGCTCTGCGAAGAGGCGTGTAACCGGCGGGATATCGAAGCGCCGCTGCAGATAAAGGCGATAAAACGGTTTGTATCCGATTATTGCCAGGCTCATCCCGAAGAAGCCGGGGCAGATGTAAAGGAAGTGGCGGGTACTGCCGGAAACGAAAAAATCGCCATAATCGGATCGGGGCCTGCGGGACTCACCGCAGCATTCGACCTGGCGAAGAAGGGATATCAACCGGTAATCTATGAAGCGCTGCCCAAACCCGGAGGCATGCTGCGCTATGGCATACCGCAATACCGGCTTCCGGACGATATTCTCGATTATGAGATTAATGCCATACTAAGGAGCGGCGTAAAGATACAAACCAATACCCCGGTGGGGCCGGATTTAAGCATCGATGTTTTGCTGGAACAAGGGTATAAAGCGGTTTTTGTCGCTGCGGGGTTTTCCCAGAGCCGCAGGCTGGGGCTCGAAGGCGAGGACCTGCCGGGGGTTCTGCACGGCGTAGAATTCCTGCGCAATCCCCAGGCAGCGGTAACCGGCAGGAGGGTTATCGTGGTGGGCGGCGGGAACGTGGCAATTGACGTTGCGAGAACCTCGAAGCGTCTCGGCGCGCAATCAGTTACGGTCGTGTGCCTTGAAGCGAGAAGCGAAATGCCTTCGTTTGAGGATGAGGTCGAGGATGCCCTGGCTGAAGGGATTGTCATACGTAACCGGCGGGGCCCCAAACGGGTTGTGGGCCGCAACGGGAATATCCTGGGTCTTGAGACGCTCGTGTGTGAATCGGTGTTTGACCTGTATCGCCGGTTTTCTCCAAAACTGAAACCGGATACCGAGGAGCTTATCGAAGGCGACACGGTCATTTTCGCCACAGGCCAGGCGGCTGCATTCTCATTTCTGGAAACGCGCAACGGAAAAATAGCTGTTGAGCGGGGCATGATAAAAGCTGATCCGGTGACGCTGCAAACCAGTGTCAGCGGGATATTCGCCGGAGGCGACATTGCCGGCGCCGGGGGGCTTGCGATTCACGCGATTGCGCATGGGCATAAAGCCGCGATATCCATCGACCGGTATATACGCGGTGAGGACCTGTTCGACGGCAGGCAGGATACACCGGTGACGCTTGCCCCGACGCCCGCGAGGGATAGCGAAGAAAAACCGCGCATCATCATTGACCGGCTGAGTGCTGAAGACCGGAGCAGCAATTTTGCCGAGGTGGAAAAGTGTTTTACCCAGGAGCAGGCGGTTGCGGAAGCGCAGCGCTGCCTCCAGTGCGGCACCTGTTCCGAATGCATGCAATGTGTCAATTCCTGCAAAGCACTGTGCATCAACCATGCGCAGGAAGAGGAGACGGTGCAACTCCACGTCGGCTCGATTCTTGTGGCCGCAGGGTTTGAAGCATTCGACCCTGTGCCGCTGTACCGGCTTGGGTATAAGCGGTACGCTGATGTTATAACGAGCCTTCAGTTCGAACGTATCCTCTCCGCTTCCGGGCCCACAGCGGGTCATGTCCAGCGCCCGTCGGACGGAAAGCCTCCGGAAAAAATAGCGTTTATTCAGTGCGTCGGTTCACGCGACCCGCAGTGCGGTCATGAATATTGCTCCGCGGTGTGCTGCATGTATGCAATCAAGGAGGCGGTAATTGCACGGGAACATTTACGCACCGTTGAGCCCACGATTTTTTATATGGACCTTCGGACCTGCGGCAAGGATTTTGAAAAATATTACGAAAGAGCAAAAAACCAGTACGGCGTGAAGTTCAAGCGGAGCAGGATAGCCTCAATCGAGCAGGCGCCGGAGGGCTCGCTGCTGGTGCGGTATGAAAGCGAAGAGGGGGCGCCCGGCAATGAACGGTTTGACCTTGTCGTTTTATCCGTGGGCCTTGAACCGGCCAGGGACTTTAAAGAGCTCGCCCAAAAACTCGGTATCGGATTAAATGAATATGGTTTCTGCGCTGTTGATGAATTCTCACCGCTTGATACGACCCGGCCCGGCATATTTGCATGCGGGGCATGCTCCGGCCCCAGGGATATTCCGGAAACCGTGACGCTGGCGAGCGGGGCGTCTGCCCGGGCCGGCGCGCTCCTTGCAGGGCGGCGCAACACCCTGACAAAGATCAAGGAGTATCCGCCCGAGGTTGACGTCTCGAATCAGGAGCCGCGTATCGGGGTTTTTGTGTGCAATTGCGGTATCAATATCGCCGGAACCGTTGATGTCCCTGCTGTCGCTGCGTATGTGCGGACGCTGAAGGGTGTCGTGTATGCCGAGGACAACCTGTACACCTGTTCACAGGACACCCAGGAAAAAATCACCGTGCTCATCAAAGAAAAATCGCTGAACAGGGTTATCGTCGCCTCGTGCACGCCGCGCACCCACGAGCCGTTGTTTCGCGATACGGTGCGCAACGCAGGGCTCAATCCCTACCTGTTCGAGATGGCGAACATCCGCGACCAGTGTTCCTGGGTTCATGCGGGCCGCCGGGAAGATGCGACACAGAAGGCGAAAGAACTGGTCGGTATGGCGGTTGCCAAGGCGCGGTATCTGGAGCCATTATACAGCGTGTCGCTTCCGGTAAAAAACAGCGCCTTGATTATCGGGGGCGGATTGGCAGGCATGACTGCCGCGCTGAACCTCGCGGATCAGGGCTTTGCAGTGAACCTTGTAGAGAGGGAGGATCGGCTGGGAGGAAATATGGCGCATCTGCACTACCTCTTAAGCGGGAACGATCCTCAGAAAAAACTTGAGGAGATTACCCGCAGGCTTACCAGTCATGAAATCATTAAGGTCTGGCTCAACACCAACATCAGGGATATCAGCGGATTTGTGGGGAATTTCAAGACCACTATCAGCCGGGGAAGCGAAGAGGTTGTTCTCGAACATGGCGCTGTTATCGTCGCAACCGGGGCAATTGCATATAAACCGGAAGAGTATCTGTATGGCGCGGATGGGAGAGTGGTCACCCAGCAACAATTGGAGGAGCGGCTTTCACACGATACGTTTGCGGCAAAAACCGTTGTCATGATCCAGTGCGTCGGCTCGCGCGAAGGGGAGAGAATGTATTGCAGCAGGATCTGCTGTTCGCAGGCGGTGAAGAATGCGCTGCTGATAAAGGAAAAATATTCCAGCACCGAGGTTTTTGTCCTGTACCGCGACCTGCGAACCTACGGTTTCCGGGAAAAATATTATTCCCAGGCGCGTGAAAAGGGAGTATATTTTATCCGTTATGAGTCCGGGGAAAAACCCATTGTGACTGATACCGGCGCCGGATTAACGGTTGAAGTGAAGGATATACTGTCGGGATCAACCCTTGTTATATCCCCGGACGTGCTGGTGCTTGCTCCTGCGATTATCCCGCGGGATGATGCCGGAATTGTCGCAAAAATGCTTAAAGTGCCGCTGACGGACGATCGTTTTTTCCTTGAAGCGCACATGAAATTGCGTCCGGTCGATTTTTCGGTAGAGGGAGTTTTTTGCGCGGGGCTTGCCCATTTTCCCAAGAGCGTCGACGAAACCATTGCTCAGGCGGAGGCTGCCGCGGCGCGCGCTGCGATCATACTGTCGAAGAGTGAATATGTGCCCGAGGCTATTGTTTCGTCGGTACACGAGCGCATCTGCGCCGGATGTGGAATATGCGTCTCCGTGTGTTCCTACGGAGCGCCGGAGATTGTCGAAACCGGCAGCGGAAAGGTGTCGCGGATAAACAAGGCGTTGTGCAAGGGGTGCGGGGCGTGCGCCATGGCCTGTCCCTCAAGCGCGGTTGAGCAGTATGGGTTTAAGGTGCGGCAGATGAGCGATATGATATTTGCGGCGTTGGAATAGGGGGGGCGTGGAGCGGGAGTCGTGAAGCGTGGCTCGTGGAGCGTGGCTCGTGAAGCGTGGCTCGTAAGGCGGGGAGTGTGAAGCGTAGTATAGAATAAAAAGGTATAATAAACAGATTTGTTATGGATGAGAGAGTTAAGAAAATCAGAAGCTTTAGAGATTTGGAAGTTTGGCAACTTGGAATGAAGATTGTTGTTGATATTTATACGACGACAAAGAATTTTCCTAAAGAAGAGGTGTATGGACTGATTAATCAGATGAGAAAAGCTACGGTATCTGTTCCATCGAATATTGCCGAGGGCTTTAATAGGTTGTCAAACAAGGAATATAAGCACTTTCTTTTCATTTCCCTTGGGTCCTGTGGAGAGCTTGAAACGCAAGTTGAAGCATGTTTTCTTTTAAAGTATATTAACGAATCGGAAAGAAACAGTTTGCTTGAGATGCTGGACCATGAATCAAGAATGCTGCGGAATTTAATTAAAAAACTTTAAATAGCCGGTCGTGATATAAACAGGAACAAAACATCGATTTACGAAAAAAACGAGCGACGAGATACGCTTCACGAATAACGATAAAAAAGAACTATGGAACCATATAAAACATTCGCAGAAGAAGTACAAGCCCGCAGCGGTCAGAACCTGAAACTCTGCTATCAGTGCCTGAAGTGTTCTGCCGGGTGTCCGATGTGCAGGTATATGGATTTCAAGCCGAACGCCCTTATTCGCATGATCCAGTACGGCAGGAAAAAGGAATTGCTGTCGAGCCATACCATCTGGCTCTGCGTATCCTGCATGACCTGCGGCGTAAGATGCCCCAATGATATTGACATAAGCATTATCATCGACACCTTGAAAGAGATGTCTATTGAAGCAGGGCTGGCCTATAAGGCGCAAAAGAAGATTGTCGTGCTGCATGAGGAGTTTGTGCGCAGCGTAAAGATGTGGGGCCGGTTGCATGAAGTGACCTTCTATATTCCGCTGATGCTAAGGACTATGGACAAACTGAACCCGAAAGATCTGCTTGCGACAATCAGATCGGCGGTATTGTTATTGAGCAGAATGAAGCTGCCTTTTATACCGAAAAGGATCAGGACTATGAAAGAGATAGCGGCGTTATATAAGAAGGGATATAAGACGAAAGGTAGCGAAAAATGAAATTTGAAACTGGAAACTGGAAAATATAAAATTAAGTTCTGTTGAGGGATGTTATGAAAGAAATTTATGAGATGGATGTTTATAGGTTGGCAGAGCAGCTTTCCGATCTGATATGGTTTGCATTTGATACATGGAGCGTAAAGGCGCAACAGACAATCGGTTATCAGATCATTCGTTCTTCGGATAGCATTGCAGCGAATTTAGCCGAGGGGTATGGCAGGTTCACACCTCCGGATAGAAAGAGATTTTACTATTTTGCGAGAGGTTCTTTTGAGGAAATAAAGTCGTGGTTGCGAAAAGCTGTCAGGCGTAACGTAATTAGGGATGAAAAAACGATTGAAGAAACAAGAAAACTGATTGATGAACTGGGGCCAAAACTTAATGCATTTATTAAAACAACAGGAAGATTGCATCTGTAATTTTTTTCCAGTTTCCAGTTTCAAGTTTCAAGTTTCAAGTTTCAAGTTTCAAGTTTCAAGTTTCATTTTTAAACAATAAAGGATCAATAATTTTGAAAGTCTCGTATTATCCCGGTTGCACGGCGCACTCAACATCCGTCGAATACAGCATGTCAGCAAAGGCTGTGTATGCGGCATTCGGCATAGAGCTTGCGGAACTTGAGGAGTGGAACTGCTGCGGCGGCGCGTCGGCCAAGAGTATGAGCTCATTGCTGGGTCTCGCTCTTCCGGCAAGAAATATCGCCAAAGCGCAGAAAAGCGGCCTGCCCCTGACCATTCCCTGCACCGGGTGCTTTAACGCGGTAAAGCGCGCCCAGCACGCGCTGGAGAGCGATCCCGACATGAAGAAGCAGCTTGAAGAGATTGTCGGTTTCTCGTATAACGGCACGGTGGCGGTCAAGGCGATGCACGAGGTGCTGCTGGAAATGGTGGGTATTGAAACCATAAAAAAAGCGGTCAAACGGCCCCTGGCCGGACTGAAGGTGGTTTCCTATTACGGATGCCAGCTTGTCCGAAATCCGCAGGTGGTAAAAATGGGCGACTATGAGAACCCGCTGTTTTTTGATCAGATTATGACCGCGATCGGCGCACAGGCGCTGGACTGGTCGTATAAAACGGAGTGCTGCGGTGTTGACGCGTCTCTGACGCACGCCCGTGTCGCCAATGAACGCGCTGACCGGATCTGCTCCGGGGCTGTGGAGGCGGGAGCGCACTGTATTACGGTAAGCTGTGGATTGTGCCAGATAAATCTTGATATGTGTCAGACCGGTACCGGGTATCCGAAGATACCGGTAGTATATTTTACCGAATTGATGGGTATTGCGCTGGATTTGCCGAAACGAAACACATGGTGGGGCAAGCACGTCGTGAATCCCGTCCCTTTATTACAATCCTTACACCTGAAATAGGCTATGAAAGAAATAAAAAACAGAGACGTTGCGGTTATCGGCGGCGGTATTGCAGGAACGCAGGCGGCGCTGCTGCTTGCCGAAAAAGATCGCCATGTATACCTGATGGACAGCGCACCCGCTATTGGCGGTTTTTTTCCTCTTTTAGACAGGCAGTTTCCCACGAACTCGTGCGGGGTCTGTTTCATGAGTCCGAAACCGCCGGCTCTCTGCCCGATATACGAAAGCGAGTTTCACGAGAATATCGAAATACTGACCAACTGCGCGGTACAGGGCATTAGCGGCGCAGCCGGGGATTTTACGCTTGCCTATACGGCAAGGCCGCGGTATGTTGACATAGAGAAGTGCACCGGGTGCGGCGAATGCGCGAAGGTCTGCCCGGTTCAGACCGGCAGCAGGTTGAGCGGAGGGCTGGAGAAACGGAAAGCGATTTATCTGCCGTTTGAGCAGGCGATCCCGCGCTCATACGTAATAGACGACGAGATTTGCACCAGATGCGGTGAATGCGTAAAAGTCTGTTCGCCGCAGGCGATAAACCTGCAGGAGAAGCCGGAGGATAAAACGATTCGCGCAGGCGCAGTTGTTCTGGGATTCGGGTTTGAGCCGTTTGAGGCAAAGCTCAAAGGAGAGTTCGGGCACGGACGGTATCCTAACGTGCTGACCGGCATACAGTATGAACGCATGCTCAGTTTTTCGGGCCCGACCAGCGGCCTGCCGCAGCGGCTGTCGGATGGCAGAAAAGCCAACAAGGTTGCGTTTATACAGTGCGTCGGCTCGCGGGATATCTCCTGCGGCAGGGAATACTGCTCAAGCGTCTGCTGTATGTATGCGACAAAACAGGCGATGCTGTCAAAAGACCGGGCCAATGATTTGCACGCGACGATATTTTTTATGGACATCAGGCCTATGGGCAAGGATTATGAGCAGTATTACAACAAGGCAAAAAATCAGTACGGGGTGCGGTATATACGAAGCGCGGTTTCAAATATCCGGGAGTTGAAGAGATCCAACAACCTGCTTATCGAATACAGCCTTGAAACCGGAGAGGTAAAAGAGGAAGAGTTCGACATGGTCGTGCTCTCGGTCGGATTCGAGCCTCCCCGGGATATCCGGCAGCTCGCATCCAATCTGAACATCAGGCTCAACGACTACCATTTCTGCGAAACAGCGGAGTTTGCTCCCACACGCACGTCGGTGGAAGGCATCTATGTGGCGGGAGCGTTCAGAGAGCCGCGCGATATACCCGAAACCGCCGTCGACGCCTCGAGCGCTGCGGACGATGTTTCGAACCTCCTCGATAGATACGAAGAAAAAGAGGCTCCGCAGGTCACGGCCGGCCAGGCTGGCCTGCTGCCTGATGAGAAGTTGAAAATCGGCATCTTTCTTTGTGATAATAAAGGAATGCTGGAGAAAGGAGTGCGGGTCGATGAGTTGACCGCCGGATTGAACAGTGACCCGGAGATCGCCTGTATTGAAACGGTCGACGTCACCGTATTGAAAACGGGGCTTGACAAGATAAAGAGCCGCATCGCTGAAAAAGAGTTGAACCGCGCTGTTCTTGCCGGATACAGGAGCATTCTGCTGAGCCGGAAACTGGGTCAAACCGGTTACGGAAACATGGCGATAGAGTATGTGAATATCGGGGAGCAGTGTGCGGATGTCCATGCCGGCGATCCTGCGGCAGCCACGCGCAAGGCGCGAGGATTGATTCTTGCCGGCGTTCGAAAGGTCAAATCCGGCGCTCTGCAAAGAGCCGGAAAGAAAAAACTTCAACCCTCGGTGCTGGTGGTCGGGGGCGGCATAGCAGGGTTAACGAGCTGTTTGAGCCTTGCGCAGCAGGGAATCAAAGTGACGCTTGTTGAAAAGGATACTGTGCTTGGCGGCCTGGCAAAAAGTGCGCATGTCACTTTAAAAGGCTCCGATATCCGGAAACTGGCAACAGATCTTGTCGCAAAAGTTGACGCACATGCAAATATAGAGGTATACAAAGGTGCAGAATTGCTGTCAATGAAGGGCGCCTGGGGCAATTTCACATCAAAGATATCGGCGGGCGGCCGGGAGAAGGAAGTTTCGCACGGCGCCGTCATATTTGCCACCGGCGGCAGGGAGGCTGTTGTGAAGGAGTACCTCTGCGGCGAACATGCAAAGGTCGTGACGCAACGGCAGTTTGAAGATATGCTCGCTACATCCGATGAACGGATAAAAAACGTAAATACCGTGGTCATGATACAGTGCGCCGGTTCACGCGATGAAAAGAGGCCCTACTGCAGCCGTGTTTGCTGCAATCACGCGATAAAAAATGCCCTGAAGCTGAAGGCGATGAACCCGGACGCCGCAATTTACGTGCTTAACCGGGATATCAGGACCTACGGGTTTTACGAGAAGAAGTACCTCGAGGCGCGCGACAAGGGCGTCGTGTTTGTACGATACGATGTCTCGAATAAACCGGCTGTTACTGGAAAGCCGGACAAGGTTGCTGTCAG
>Ga0105099_10000525_pt1 | contig 26217 bp, 23 predicted proteins | sample PPLLak3cmMay2015_2_FD_79138 | JGI IMG/M metagenome (GOLD analysis project Ga0105099, IMG submission 79138) | Freshwater sediment microbial communities from Prairie Pothole Lake near Jamestown, North Dakota, USA - PPLs Lake P8 Core (1) Depth... | ecosystem: Environmental > Aquatic > Freshwater >... | reverse complement strand
CGGTCCACCGCCTTTTCGATAATCGTCTGTTCTGCGTTTGACGGCGGGCATTCGTCAAACGCCATGATAATATCGGCGCCAAGATTATGCTGGATCTCCATGACCGTTTCAGGAGAAAAAAAACGTTTCGACCCGTCGATATGCGACTGAAACCAGACACCCTCGTCTTTTATAACAGATATATCCCGCAGGCTGAAAACCTGGAACCCGCCGCTGTCGGTCAACAGCGCGCCATTCCAGCTCTCGAACCGGTGAAGCCCTCCGGCCTCTTTCACCAGCGCATCGCCCGGCCGCAGGTGCAGATGATAGGTATTGGCAAGGGTTATCCTGCACCCGCACTGCTCTAGCTCCGCAGGAGAGAGCGATTTGACCGTTGCCTGGGTGCCGACCGGCATGAAAACGGGAGTGTCGATAACACCGTGCGGTGTCTGAAATGTCCCGGCTCTTGCACGGGATATCGTATCATTCATTATGAGACTGAATTGAAAATTGTTCATGATGACTTCTTACTTTGCCGTAGTACCTTGCAAATTTCTTCGTGCACAAATCCGTTTGAAGCAACATATCCTTCTGTTTTATAGGTAGCCGGCGTTCCTTTGAAATCGGTGACTTTCCCGCCAGCTTCGGTAATCAGGGATACTCCGGCGGCGAAATCCCAGGGTTCGTCATCAAACTCGACAGCAACATCTATTTTGCCCTCTGCAAGCAAAGTCAATGAGGTTGTCGATGCGCCGTACATGCGTACATTGAACACCCGCTTCGCCAGCGCCGATAATATTCTTGGTTTCTTAACAGGAGCATACCTGACGCTTGAATCAAACGACATGGTGCATTTTCGTATTATCTTCTGATCGGAAACGGAAATACGCTTCCCGTTTTTATAGGCCCCTCCGCCTTTTTCCGAAACATAGAGCGCCTTTTCCGGCGGCATATAGATGATACCCGCCACCATTTCATCCTTATACGCAACACCAATGGAAACGCCATAGTGCGGCAGGCCGCGGATATAGTTGTGTGTGCCGTCAAGCGGGTCGATAATCCAGAGATAATCGCCTGTCGATTTGCGGCTGCTCCCCTCTTCGCACAGAACCCCATGATGCGGAAAATCTGATTTTATGATATCCACAACGATTTTTTCCGCACGCGGATCAAGATCGGTCACCAGGGACCAGTCAGCCTTTTCAACAACCTTTTTCTTCTTGTGCTCGTTCCGCAAAAGAAACTCACCCGCCTCTTTGGCTGCCTTAATCCCGGTTTTTATGATGTCTTTCAATACACAATCCTTTGTTAAAAACCCCTTCCTTACGGTCGGGGCACTGCATTTTTTTATCAATATAATCCTTTTTTAAATCCCATCCCTGCGGTCGGGGTACTGATGTTTTTTTAACAGGGAGGCTATAAAACATTCCCCATCAATATAAAAAATATAAAATTTAAAATGTAAAATTTAAAATTCTAAATTCTAAATTCTCAATGCGCTTCGCTCCAGCTCCTCCCGATCCCCGTATCAACCTTGAGGGGAACAATCAGCGTATACGCGCTGCTCATCATCTTTGATACCCAATCCGCAAAAGATTCCGCATTGTTTTGTGGCACCTCGAAAACAAGTTCATCGTGCACCTGTAAAATCATAGTTGCCTCTTCAAATTCCGAATGAATCCCGTTCTGAATATTAATCATGGCAATCTTGATGATATCAGCCGCGGTTCCCTGTACCGGTGTGTTGATGGCTGTGCGTTCTGCAGCCTCGCGGATGCGCCGCTCATCCGCATTGATATCCGGCAGGTAGCGCCTGCGCGAAAGAAGCGTCTCTGCATATCCGGTGCTGCGCGCCTTCTCTTTGCACTGTTCCATGAAACGGTGAATAGTCGGGAACTGCTGGAAATAGACGTCGATAAACTCCTGCGCCTGTTTAAACGATATCCCGAGCTGGCGCGAAAGATTAATCGGCCCCATGCCATACATCAGCCCGAAATTGATCGTTTTCGCAGCACGCCGCATGTCCGGTGTAACCATCTCCGGAAAAACACTGTATATCGCGGATGCGGTTTCCGTATGAATATCCCGGTCTTCCTTAAAAGCCTGGATCAATCGTATATCTTTCGACAGATCGGCTAATATCCGCAGTTCGATCTGCGAATAGTCGCCGGACACGAACGCCCTGCCTTCCGGTGCGACAAAGGCCTCACGGATTCTCTTTCCCTCCCCGGTCCTCACCGGAATGTTCTGCAGATTTGGATTGGTGCTCGACAGCCGGCCGGTTGCCGTTATGGTCTGGTTAAACGAGGTATGCACCCGGCCGCTGTTGCTGTTTACCTGCGCGGGCAGAGCGTCGATATACGTCGAAAGCAGTTTTTGTACTTCACGGTGCTGAAGCATTTTCTGCGCAATGGGATACTCGGGCGCCAGCTTCTCGAGTGCATCGACGTCAGTTGACAGGCCGGTTTTCGTTTTTTTCGATTTCGGCATGCCCAGCTTATTAAAAAATATCTCGCCGATCTGCTTCGGCGAATTCAGGTTGAATTCCTCGCCTGCCAATGCGTAAATTTCACGGGATATGCCTTCGAGATTGCGGCTGTACTCGGTTGAAAGCGTTTTCAATAATTCACTATCAATCGTTACGCCATGCCACTCCATCTCCGCCAGAACGGTTATAAGCGGTATCTCAACCGTTGCAAAAAGCTTTTCCAGGTTGCGCTCTTTGAGAACAGGCTTCAGCACAGTCATAAGCTTCAGCGGAATGACGGCATCCTCTCCGGAGTATTCCGCTGCTTTATCGACAGGCACGGTTGCAAACGACTTCTGATCTTTTCCTTTGCCGATAAGCGGCTCAATGGGTATGGTTTTTATGTTGAGCCAGTGGGCTGCAAGGTCATCCATACTATACTGACGCTTACCCGGGTCAATAAGATATGCGGCAACCATGGAGTCAAAAGAGATGCCCCGCATGATAACCGAATAGTTCCTGAATATCTGGTAATCATATTTAAGATTCTGCCCGATCTTTTTTATTGCTTCGGATTCGATAACCGGCTTTAATACCGACAACGTCTCATCGAGAGGAAGGTTGCCGCCGGTATCGTGACCCAGCGGAATATACCACGCTTCCGACGGCGATGTCGCCATTGATATGCCGACAAGACGTGCAGACCGGGGTTCCAGGCTGGTTGTCTCTGTGTCAATAGACAGGGCGCCGGCGTCCGCTATCCGTTTCACCAGTTCCCTTACCTCTTCGACGGTTTGCGGGACATGCACGCTGAATTCGGTTTTTTCCGTCACCTCAAAAAGCGGATTTCTCAACAGAGAGCCAAACTCCATCTCCTTGAAAAAATCAATACACTCTTCCCGCTTTACCTGCCCTGTTTTCAGGGATTCAATATCAATCTCCATATCCAGTTCATCTTTCAGGGTCACCAGCTTTTTACTTAAAATGATATCATCCCTGCTCTCCTCTATCTTCTGCTTCAATTTCGGATTGCTTATGCTTGAAGTATCTGTCAGCAGTATATCGACTGAATCGATTTTTTCCAGAATCTTAAGCGCGGTTTTTGGCCCCACGCCCGACACCCCGGGAATATTATCCGAGCTGTCTCCCATAAGAGTCAGCAGGTCGAGAATCTTCCCGGGCGGCACACCCATTTTTTCCTTAACTTCGGCAGGTCCCATATCCGTAAACGCGCCCCCGGTTTCAGGCGCAAGCATACGCACGTTATCGCCCACAAGCTGCATCAGGTCCTTATCCTTTGTTACCAGATACACCTTGAACCCGCCCAGCTTCGCCTGTTTTGTCATATACGCAATAATATCGTCCGCTTCTATACCGTCCTTCAGGAAATAGGGTATGTTCAAACACTCAACCAGTTTAAAAAGCAATGGTATCTGGCTTTTCAGGTCATCCGGCATCTCCTCGCGGTTCGCTTTGTATTTTTCATACATCAGCTTGCGAAAGGTCGGCTTGGTACTGTCGAATACAACAGCAAGATAGGGGCATTTGTAATCTTGGAGCATGCGCAGCAGGTAATTGGCAAACCCGAAAACCGCGCTGGTGGGCTGGCCTTTGGAGTTAGTCAGTGGATTGCGGATCAGGGCATAGTAAGCCCGGTATGCGAGCGCGTGACCGTCGATGAGAAAGAGTTTTTTTTCGGTCATTGAAAGGCCTTTCTGGTATAAGCGAAAGACGATGTTTAAATGCTCCCTTTAAAATAATAGGATAGAGTTACTATATCCTAATTTGATAGGTAAAATCCTTTTCTCATCATTAGTATTTTTTTATGATATTTTTATGGGTTACTGTGTATTTTATTCTCTGCGTGAGTGGTTTTCAATAAAATTACAGCAAGGATGCTGGAGGTAAGCCTTGATTGCCAGATGTCCATTTTGTAATACGCGTTCAGAGAAAAAGCATATATTAACGTGGAACCACTATAACCTTATTTATTGCCATGATTGTCACAATGCCAGCATTAATCCTATGCCTGATTCTGCCGTATTGGATATGTTTTATAATGACCCGATAGTATCGAACCAAATAATATTAGAAAGATTAGAGTTGCTTTATAGTGATAATTTCAACTATCTCTTTAATTATGAATTGGGGAATATTCAAAAATTTTTAAGCAAAGAACAATCTGTTCTGGATATAGGTTCAGCGTTTGGACTGTTTCTGTACAGGCTTTCTTTGCTTGGCTATAAGAATATTCATGGTTGTGAAATCAGTGAAAAACAGAGGCTGCTTAGCAAAGAGCTGTTTGGCTATTCTCTGCTAGGTGATTTGTATGATATTGCTTCAGTAAAATATGATTGCATTACCATGCTTGATGTTATTGAGCATGTGAAAGATCCAATTCCTTTTATACAATACGCGGCAGATCTGCTGAACAAAAACGGATATTTGCTTATCAGTACTATTAATTTTAATTCCATTCATTTTAAAGTTGCCAAAACATTCTGGTATGGTTTTACCCCTCCAAGGCATCTCTATTACTTTACCTATAGAGGAATAAAAAAGTGTATGGAGAATCGCGGGTTTCAAATAGTAAATAAGTCAACAGCTATCTTAAGCAGAGGTGGTATAAGGACCAGATTCCGCTCTTTTCTTAAAAATATACACACTAAACAGGTCGACACCTCCACGGACTATTGGAACAGAGAAAAACTGGAAAAGCGAATTAATTCTTTAAAAATAAGGCCAAAACAAGATACTGCTTGTTTGGTTCGTGAAAGCGTGTCAAAAAGACTTATAAGAACGCTAGTAGCAAGACTGAATATTGGGGATACGATTCAAATTGTCTGTCGGAAAATATGAATCTCAAAATTGTTCTTTCTCGTTATCACCTGCAAGCTGCATCAGGTTTTTATCCTTTGTTGCCAGATACACCTTGAACCCCGCCCGGTTTCGCCCGTTTTGTCATATTGAGTATTTCAGAGCACACTTTTATCATACATACACAACCTCATTTTCGATGCGTTTTTTAAGAAACTGATTCATCTTTTCTCTTTAGCGAATTAAATCCACTTGCCGGTTTATCAGCTCCTCCAGATCAATACGAATGTAGGACATCGTAACGAGATTAATGATCCGGTTATAAGGCAAAGCGTATCATCACGCCGCATCTTTCAACCGCTGTTCTGCAAAAAACAGGTCATAGGTATTTTGAAGGTTCATCCAGAACTCCGGGGTTGTTTTGAACTCCCTGGCGAACAGCAGCGCCGTCTCGGCGCTGATTCCCCTTTTTCCATTTATTATTGTATTAATCCTCTGAATAGGTATATGCAGCCTCTTTGATAAATCGCTTTGACAAATCTTCATCGGAACAAGAAACTCGTGCAGAAGTATCTCCCCCGGATGGGTCGGTATTCTATTGTTCGGTATCATATACTATCTCCTCTATCAGTGATAATCAACAATTTTAACCTGCTGAACGTCCGATCCTTTGATCGTGAAAATTATTCGATATTGATTGTTAATGCGTATACTATAATAACCTTCCAAATCCCCTTTCAACGCCTCGAGCTTATTCCCCGGAGGGTTTCTTAAATCATTCAGATTTTGCGCTGAATTTATCATATCAAGTTTTCGATAAGCAACAGGCAATATATCGACAGGAATCTTTCGCGCCTTTTTCGAACGTATCCCATGATATATATCTTCAGTAGCCTTATCGCCAAAATTCAATATCATATATATAATATACTACTTTAACGTAATATGTGCAAGTGTTAATTCCATTATCATGACTCATTTTTTGCACAGAACGCAATACTGCCGTCCTGCAGAAATAGGGTTTGGCCAATCAACTAAAATCGCAATCTCTATGGAAAAGTCCGGTTATGGCATATTACTTCAGAAGCCGTTCTGAATATCCGAATATATTGATATATTTTTAATTGATACCATTGTATCGCAGGGGTAATTCGCGAGCCGCCCCTGCATATACACCAGTGCCCAATAACTCCCCGGCCTCCGCTGGTCTAAAACATAAACCGTGCACCCACCACTAAAGCATGGGCGACTGTTGTGCCCAGCAAAAGAGTGTAGGCACAATTGACATATGCTAACTTATACCCTGCGGAGATTCGTACCGAGGGACCGCCAAAGAGGAAGTCATCGCTGGAAAAATAATAGTCATAATTCCAGTGACCATTGATCGAATCGAAGTAAAGCCGCGATTTTGATGTCCAGTTCCACCAGAAACCGGAGCAAAATCCGGGAGCGACATACAGGATATTCGGAATTTCATATACATCGTAGTACCATTGAAATGCGGCGCCGCCGAAGGTTTCTCCCCTGCTTCTTCTTGACGGACTATTCGAATCAAGGTCATCCCAATAGTAGTCCTCTCCATTAAAATAAGCATCAAGAAAGTCCCAGTGATAATTGAGGCCGAAATATTGCTTGCCGATTTTAAGACCTATGTCAAGTGACGGGCCGAATGACCTGACCCCGTGAGCCCAGATGTTGGAAAAAGAGGAGGTGGCATTGAAATACACATATCTTCCCAGCCTGATATCCACTTTTCGAACAATACCGCTCACCACCGACACAACCTGTTCCTCGGTATTGTTTCCGTCGGTTACATACACGGAGTATTTTCCCGGCGCAAGGTCTTTTATCAGCGTTGTACCTGGAGCTACTTCCTGACTGTTTATAAATATCCGGGCTGTTTTGGGATGCACTATAATATGAAGGGCTCCGGTTGGCAGAGCGCGTTGCTGCGGTTCGAATGGAGAATGCTGATCCTGTATGACAGGGTCGGTAATCGCATCCTGCTGAGGCTTAAACGTATCAGAATCTGACAAGGTATCGAATGCAATTTGTTGTGCCGCGCAGGTACAAAGATAGACCAGAATCATTACGACTGTGTGTGTTCGCATACGAGACGATCCTTTGCATTGGAGGACAGGTAATAGTTGTTTATCAACGTAAATATACTATCTCCCGAAATTTAAGCACATACATATTCGTTCATTTCACTCTCTGACTTTATACCCCGCCCCTCTCACCGCCTCTTTCACCTCTTCAACATTAAAATCCCCTGTAACCACAGCCGCCTTCTTTTTAAGGCTTACATCAACCGACTGCACACCTTTTACCTTCTGAATATCCCCGGTCACATGCTGAGCGCATTTGTTGCAGGTCATGCCATCGATTCCAATGGTGCTGGTCTGCGCCGCAGCTTCACCCGCAGTTACAGCCTTGTGTTTTGAAAACATCCTCTTCCAGGTATCCGGCAAGTATATCCTGAAAAGCGAGAGTATGAGCATGGCTAAAAAGATATAGCTGAAAATCAAACCAGCCGAAGCTTCGTTGTGCACATGATGATGCGCCATGAGATCGATTCCGATATTCCCGCCGTAGAAATGATCCACGATAAAATTGAACGAATACCCGGCGATGATTGAAAATACTGATATGACTGCAAGGTATATGGTTACGACTTTTCTGCCCATGACATTTGCAATGAGTGTTACGGTCGCGGCATTGGTTGCCGGGCCTACCGTAAGAAACACAAACGCCGCGCCTGCGGACACGCCCTTGGTCATCAGGGCCAGGGCTATCGGTATTGAAGCTGTTGCGCACACATAGAGCGGTATGCCGCCGATTATCATGATCAGCATTTCCAGAAAATCGTTACCGACATAGCGGGTGAAAAAATCATCGGGCAAAAAATAGGATATCAAACCGGAAATGATAACGCCTGCGACAAGCTGTTTTGAAATATCATCAAGAAATTCTCCGTATCCGTATTTTGCCATGACCCATACCCTCTGAAACAGCGTGTGGCGGTGAGGCGTCGGGACGGTGCATACTTTACAATCTGCTCCTTCTGCTTCACTGCCATTCTGGACCGGTGGATTTTTAACGAACAGGTTTGTCACGGCGCCGCCTGCTATCCCCATAATAAAGGCCGTAACCGGTCTGAAAATGGCGAACAGGGGACCGAGCATGCCATAGGTTGCAATGATCGAATCGACTCCTGTTTGAGGCGTGGATATGAGGAACGAAACCGTCGCGCCTTCGGAAGCATTGCTCTTTCTCAAGGACAACGCCGTGGGAACAACGCCGCAGGAGCATAAAGGCAGCGGCACACCAAGAAGCGCTGCTTTTATGACGGAAGAAAAACTGTTTCCACCCAGATGGCGCGCCACCATTTTTTTAGTGAATAACACGTGCAGAATCCCGGCAAACGTCAGACCCAGCAGCAGATACGGAGCCATCTGAAAAAATGTGTTAACGATCTCCTTGATCAATTCAATTATCATAGGTACCTCGGTTTCAATAAATACTATCGGACCATATTCCTTCAGTAAAATAATTCTTTAAACTGCATCAACGGCAAATCTTCACTGTATAAAACAATATTTACCAGCAGACACTAATAAAAATGCTCTGCTGTGTTATTCACTATTATATTTTTATGTGTAGCTTCTTATAAAGACTACGTTTACTTAACCGGTGTATTTTAGATTTTATTATTATAGGATACAATCACTTATGGAGGATACACATGCCGATATACGAATATAAATGCAGTAAATGCGGTGAAACATTTGAAGAACTGATTACTTCCAATCGAGAAAAAAATGTTCCCTGCCCGAAATGCTCTTCGCAGAAAACCGAAAGGCTTATGTCGAGAGTAGGAGGGATAAGTGTTGGAGCCTCAAAAATGCCGACATGTGCGTCAACCTGTCCTGCGCCCAATTCCTGCTGTTCGGGCGGGGCGTGTCATATGCATTAAGATAAATCATATACAATATCATATACGTTATAAAACGCTATTCTTTCATGGATCAGAATTTACGATCGACAAAACATTTAAAATATTGCTTGACATTACTTCATGAAACAGCTACATTTTAAATGGGTGACCACAGTAAGGAGACACACATGATCACGACTGGAATAAGGAATCTTAAAAACAATTTAAGCCGCTATTTAACCTCTGTAAAAAGCGGCAGGGAAATATTAATTACAACACACGGTAAAGCCCTTGCCCGTATAATTCCTGAAACACAAAATAAAACATCCATACGAGACCGTTTGAAGCTTTTAGTGTTAAAAGGGTTGGTTAACCTTCCCAAAACAAGCTACAAGGCAAATTCCTCGAAACCACGGACAATAAAAGGGAAACCCCTATCTGAAATCGTCATAGAGGAGCGCCGATGATCCTGTATTGTGATACAAGCGCACTCGTAAAAAAATACGCTCACGAAAAAGAGTCTGATGATTTTTTAAAACTCTTTATGGATTCCGAAGACCATGCGATTTCTGTAGTCGGATACGCTGAAACAATAGCTGCATTTCATAAAAAAGCACGCGAGAAATCAATTTCAAATACCATTTTAAATCAAATGATCTCCAGATTTAAAAACGACTGGATAACCTTTATAACCATAAATATTATTGAATCAATTAATGACGAAATAGAAAAACTTCTTACGAAATACAGCCTGCGAGGGTTTGACGCAATACATGTAGCCTCTGCAATTGTATTAAAAAAATCTATCAACGAAAATATTACCTTTGCCTGTTATGACGAACGGCTCCTTTTTGCTGCAAAAAAAGAACACCTTCTGATATATCCGGAAATTTAATTTCCTGTCGCTTGCCAAAACAATTCAGTTTGTTTTTTGAAAAACAAACCCTTCCGTTTTCAATCCCGTTATTATCGAATCCAGTGCCTCCGGTATCCAGGCTCGGTTATAGACGCCTGTTGAGTCCCGCGCCACTCTCTTCAGTAGCTTCTCTTCACGATCCTTGCCGTCATGAAGAACTATGGCGCCCCCGCTTTCCTTCCTGATCTTTTTTACTGTCTGCTGAACGACCTTGTGAGCGTCCCGGTGATTTCTCTGCGCGTCGAGCGCATATACCGTAAACGGCAGTAACTCCATACCGAGCTCATGCAATATTTTTCGGGTTGATGGGCGGTAAAATCCCCGGGGCGGACGGTAGTACTCGACTGAAAAATCTTCTATACCGAGCGCGGAGCTGATGGCGTTGTTGCATTGCAATATCTCTTTTTTTATCGTTTTATTGCTTTTGAACAGTATGAATTCATCGGTATACCCGTGGTTCACGATAGCGTGGCCCTCGTCGTGTATTCTTTTTACAATGCCGGGATTACGCTGGACATTTATACCGATCACGCAGAAATATCCCTTGACATTGTGCCGCTTCAGCACGTCGAGCAGCGCTTCGGTCGTCCTGCCGTGCGCATTGGGCCCGTCGTCAAAGGTACACTGTACGGTTTTCTCCGGAAGTGATAAAGAGCGCCGCGTGGTAAAAACCGCACACCCTGCTAAAAATAGAGCGCATAGTGACATGAAAATGATATTTTTCATAATGATTGTTTTTGTATACTGGTAAAATAGTATTCGTATCATAATTTATAAGAAACAGTATGTTATTTATTAATAAAATAATACGAAAATCAGCCCTTGTATCAGTACCATGTATTATGGCCTGCGCGCCAATGACCAACGATCAACAACTGCAATCAATTCCCGTATCACAAATAAGTGAAACCCCTGCCAAAGCAATTAAAAACAGCGCCGTTATTACCATTACCCCCGGAGACACACTCGCGTCGGAACTGCAAAAAACTGATCCAGTCATACTTCTGGGGGGCAAAAAGAAGTACCGATCGAATTATAAACTATTCCAGTTTGAGGCAAAAGAAAACGAGATCTATCTGATAGAGCTTGCCAGTTGTTCTGATGATTCAATTATTCTTTTCCCCCAGCTTGGTATAACCGATAACAATGGGAATATGCTTCAGCATAATAAAATCGTGCAATATGGAACATTTCCGCAGGCAGATCGGAGCGTCCCCTGTATATATTGCCTCCAGGAAATATATACGGCGGAAACGGGCATGTATTATATATTTGTCGTGTCGGATAATTCCTTCGTAAAAGGCACTGCTGTGACAACGCTGTTTTGGGAGCCTGTTTTTACATTCAAGCTTAAAAGTATCTCCGGTATACGCTCACCGTGGGGAGATTTCAGGTTATGCGTTCGTAAAAAATAAAGGAAATCGTCTGTATGTTCACTGCAACTGCCCATTCCCTGCCTGTCGATGAAATAAAAAAAAGCGGAGTATTCTCCGACTTTGATATTACCTTTGCCCGGTTCATATATGATCTTTCCGATAACAAGCCCGAAGAGCTTTTCTGGGCGACCCTGCTGCTCTCCTATTACTGTACTTCCAAAGGCTATGTATGTCTTGACCTGGAAAATGTCACGGCGCTGTTCCCTTCTGAAATTTCATTATCCTCACCAATGGGCTTTTCTCCTGCACCAGCACTGATCGATACACTGAAAAATTGTTCCGTTGTCGGAAAACCGGGGGAATTCCGTCCTTTGATTATTGAATCGAATCTTCTGTACCTGAACAAATACTGGAGCTATGAATCATATATCGCACAGAAGTTTGACTGTCTGGCGAAAGAGGCGATACCCATATCCGATCCCGCTCTTCTGGTACAGCTTTTAGACCACTATTTCCCGCAAAACGAAGATCAGCCGGACTGGCAGAGGGTTGCCGCATATTGCGCCGCGACCAGACGGCTGTGCATCATAACCGGCGGTCCCGGGACCGGCAAAACAACGACCGTCGTCCGAATAGTAGCCCTTCTGCTCGAGCTCGAAAAAAACCGGCGGCCTGCTATCGCCCTTGCCACACCCACGGGAAAAGCCGCGGCACGCATGAATGAGGCTATCCAGAATGCAATACAGGTTTTTGATTCAAAGGGGCAACCCATAAGCGACCTTTCCCTGTCTGCCTCAACCATGCACCGGCTGCTTGGCGTGAGTCAGAATTCCCGCACCTTTATTCACGGCCCCCAGAACACCCTGCCGGCAGATATCGCCGTGATTGACGAAGCCTCCATGATTGACCTGTCGCTTCTGGCGAAATTCCTGTCCGCCCTGCCGAAACAGTGCCGCCTCATCCTTGTCGGAGACCGCGACCAGCTTGCCTCTGTTGAGGCAGGAGCAGTGTTCGGCGATATATGCAACCCCGATTACCTGCAACTCTTTTCATCTTCCCTGAAAAAGGAATCCGGATTATTTCTTTCATGGGGCGTATCATCAGCCGATACTAAACCGGAGAATACCCCGCCGCTCTGCGACTGCATCGTAGAATTGACGAAAACCTTCCGGTTTACCGGCGCCCTGGCTCGTGCCAGCCGGGCGGTTAAAAACAGCGACGCGCAGGCCGCTTTTGCCATTTTGTCCCAGCCCGCTTCCCCCGACACCTCATTTATAGATATCGGCAACGCCGGTCTGATTGCCGGCGCCCTGAAACAGGAGATTATCGCACTGTGGCGGGACTACCTTGCATCCGATTCCATCGAAGAAATGTACGCTGCTTTCAACAGGTTCCGCATACTCTGCGCGCTGCGATCAGGCCCCTTTGGTGTTGAGCGTATAAACAGGCTGATCGAGACCATCCTGTCGCAGGAGGGACTGCTTTCGCCGGATAAACAGTGGTACGATAAGAGACCCGTCATGGTCACCAGAAACGACTACCAGATGAATCTTTACAACGGCGATACCGGAATTCTGGCGCCGGACCCCGCATCCGACGGCACGTTGAAAGCATGGTTCCCCGCCCCGGTCAGGGAGAGCGGAAAAACCTTCCGCTCCTTTGCCCTCTCGCGCCTGCCCGAGCATGAAACCGCATTCGCGATCACCGTGCATAAGAGCCAGGGCACGGAATTCGATTCTGTCATGCTTCTGCTGCCCGATGCCGACACGCCGCTGCTGACACGGGAGCTTATCTATACCGCCATGACCCGCGCCCGCAAAAAAATCATCGTCCTTGGAAAGCCTGAAATCTTTAAAAACGGGGTTATGCACCAAATCCAGAGGAAATCGGGATTGAGGGAGAAATTGTGGGGAGAAGGGGAATTTTAGATTTTAGATTTTAGATTTTAAATTTGGCGGGCTGCTATTGACAATAAAATGCAGTAATTCTTTTGTGGTTGAACTTATACCTTTCTTTTTGTAACCATTCACGCCCCCTAAATCCCCCGAAGAGGGACTTGTAATGACTGAATTTTATTGTTGTTATAAAACCTTTAACAAGTATAGATTGATTAGCTCATTTGTGAAATATTGTTTAAAAACCATTAAAACAGGTGTAAATACATAGCTTTTGTCAAATATAAAAGTCATCCGGCAATTTAATAACATAATAAATATCAGCACCTTACAAGTCCCCCTTCGGGGGATTTAGGGGGCGTGAACGGTTACCTTTCTTTTGAACCATCTTGATAATAGCCTTAATGTCCAGCGCTCCGGCAACCAGCATCTCTTTTTTACTTTTCGGCAGAGATTTAATCTTTCTTTCAACCTTCATCGCCAGACTCTGAATGCCTATTTTTGTCTGGTAAACTAATTTCAGCGGCCTTCTGGTTCGCACGTATTTGGCCCCGGCTTGTCCCTTGCCGCAATGTGCTTCGAACCTGCGGGCAACATTAATAGTAATGCCGGTATAGAAGCTTTTATCACAGCATTGTATTATATACAGATACCACTTCGGTTTTGTCATAATACTTGTATTGAAACAAACAATCAATGCCGCTTCATATCCTCCCATTTTTTACTTGTCTCAATAAAAAAGCCCGATCTGAAAAATCCCGCGGTCATATCATCGGTCTTTATATCCGCAATGACTATGTCCGAGCAGATGCTTTTTGCGCCCTGTTTCCGATCCAGCGCCGAAACAACCTTTCCGGTCAACTCGAACAGCTGGCCGGTTTCCGCCGCATCAATCTTCATTGTCATCTCGACGCCGGGAAAAGCGAGGGATGTTGTGTATAGCTGCGCATGGAGGCCGCCGTTTTTAATATAGCTGCCATACAACATTCCCCTGCCGGTATACTCGCCGGTTCTATCCTTTATCAATACCGGAATATTCAGAAGCATCTCGCCGGTCGAAGAGAGAATACCCCGGATGGAAAACGCTTTGACCGGCAGCGTCTTCCCTTTGACGTTTGTCGGAGGCAGCCCTATGGCGCAGCATTTCTCTTTTATGGCAGTATAGGTGCTTTCGGCGATAAAAACCTGTCCCCTGCTCGAAAGGGATTCGATCCGCTTGCCGGCGTTGATATTGTCGCCGATAACCGTGTATTCCATTTTATCCGTCCCGCCGATATTCCCGCCGGCAAAAGCTCCGGTATTACACCCTATGCCGATATACACAGGCACCTGCCCTTCGGCCGCAAGCTCCAGGTCCATCAGCCATACGGCGATCTGCATTTCCAGCGCGGTACGTACCGCGTTCATCTCCCCGTCCTTGTCTTCGAACATCACGTTCCAGAACGCCATGACCATGTCGCCCTCGAATTTGTGCAGAGTACCCCGGTTGCGCGTCACGATACCGGTCACCAGCAGGAAATACCGGTTGAGGCGCTCCACCACTTCAAGCGCGCTCATGTTTTCGGCCATGCTGGTAAAACCCACGATATCGCTGAACAACACCGTGCCGTATTTTTCTTCGCCGCCCAGACGCAGCGGAATGGTGCCCTCGATGATGCCCTCCACGATATCCGGCGACAGGTAGCGCGAAAGCTGGGTCCGCACCTGCGACTCCCTCTCTATCTCTTTGTACAACTGAACATTTTTAATGGCTATGGCCGCCTGCGCCGCTATGCCCGTAAGCATGGCAAGATCGTCTTTATTAAAGGCCCGCTCGCTTGAGGTTGTATCAAGGGTGATTATACCCAGGATTTCCGCTTTGTGGATAAACGGCACATACATCAGGCTGCGTATCGAAAAATCAGCGATCGACTGGCCGCCCGCAAACCGGTTATCCGAAAGCGCATTTGACGAGAGCACCGACTGTTTTTTCTGTATCACGCTGTTAATAATTGTCTGGCTCACCTCAAAGGCCTCTTCCTGATTCCCTTTGCCAAAGCGGCGTCTGCCGGCAACCGGTTTCATTTCACCGCCCCTGGTTCGGGGAAGCATTATAAACGACCGGTCCGCCTGCGGAAATATATCGAAAATACGATCCATGATCTTATTTAGAAGCACCTCCAGCTTCACTTCGGAACCAAGCTCGGACGAAACCTTTACCATGGCCTGAAACCGTTTTACCGCTGCCCGGATATTCTGCTCCTCAGCCTCCCGGTCAATATCCGCCATGATCAGGGATGCGTCAATTTCCGCGTGCCGGGGAGAAACGCCGGCCTCTTCACGGTTGAGTACGATAGACATGCCGCCCATAACGTCGGTGGAAGAACGGGCACAGGTTACCGGCTTCCTCTCCTTCGCCAGCACTGTTTTTCCGCTTGGCGGCATCTTTCCTTCCGAGTAAAAAATCATGACCGCAGTCGATACCGTTATCCTGTCCTTATCATATAACGGCCGGGACACGTACCCGGCCAGAGTCTTGTCATTCACCAGCACGCCGTTTTTCGAACCGAGATCCTGAATCACATAGAAGTCGCCGGTAAACCTGATCGCCGCATGCCTCCGGCTGACGCTATTATCTTTTATATAAATATCGCACGACGGATCGCGGCCGATAGTGCAGGTATCGGAAAAGTACTTCCGCTTCCCCAGGTTCATATTATTCGCAAATTCAAGGAAGGCCATAATTAATTAATAACCGGCAGCGCCGGTGGATTGAAAAAAACACACTTCAGTATGATTATTGATCATTTATGATTACAATCATTATGGGTTGCGCTTTACGGTTAAGGTTGCGATGCTCGTATCGGTTTATGACATTCGGTTACGTATCAACAGCAGATAACGTGACCAATATACGGGAGGGGCTTCGTCACCCTTACCCTAACCGCACATTGAGCTTTTACCGACAGCAACCGTCTTAATCATCCAGATTGTATCATTACTTCAGGTCTTTTTCAATGCTTGCCCGTATCTCGGAAACCGGCGGCTTACCCCTCTGTGCAAAAATGATCATACCCTTCGGATCAATTACATAAACGGTACGCTTTGTCATCAAAGTACCTTTGCACCCGAATGCTTTTGTTACGGCGCCGTCATTATCAACAAGCAGGGGAAATTGAAAATTATGCTTTTTAGCAAACGCACCATGTGATTCTATGTCCGCAGGGTTAACGCCGAAGACAACCGCGTTGAGTTTCTCAAACTGGGAGTAGTCGTCCCGCAGCTCGCAAAGCTGCTTTATGCATACCGGTGTCTCGTCGCCCGGATAAAAAATCAGCGCCACGTACTTTTTATCATTATAATCGCTGAGTGAGATTGAGTCGCCGGTATGAGATTGAAGCGTAAATTCCGGCGCTTTTGTTCCGACTTTAAGCATAGCCGCCTCCTTTTGAGCGTGTATACAGATTATACAGATAAAAAATATATCTATAATATATCCCTGTTACCCAAATAGAGTGTTCCAGTATTGAAAATGAACTGATATTAATCGAATATATATACGAATAAACCGTTTTGCGAAATAGCGAATTATACTTTAATAAATTTTCCCTTGCTGCTCTTCAGACACTCTGTTCGCGTTACCAGGAAATCCCCGAACCGGTATTCCGGGAACAGGCATGCCAGCAGGTCGTCCGGGCGGCAAGTTTTTGAGGGAAGGAGCGAGACCGTTGCTTCAAAACCGGGAGTGGCGCCGTAATCCCGCCTCCTGATATCGTAGATGAGAGGCTTGATGTCAAGCTCGACCTGTTTTTCTTTCCTTCTGACGGTTACCGGCAGTGACAGGGCGCTTCCGGCTTTTTCAACGGCGCCGGCAAGTATAGTGCCGCTTATCGGGAGGAGCGGCACAAATGCGTACCTGGCCGCGACGATCTGTTCAAAAAGAGATTGCGTCTTTTCCATACGCGTATAACATTTCTTGATCACAAGTCCGTCCGGCAGGTGGCGGTTCAACAGATGATAATCGATGGCTCCGTCCCGGGTGACCGCCACATCAAAAAACTCCGCATCGCCTATAACCCCCACCGGAAGCGGCGGGCCGAACGCGACTGTGGGGTGAGGATGAAACCCCTGCGAATAACCGACCGGGATAGCCGCCATGCAAAACGCCCTGATAAAAATATCCGCAAGGTTCCGGTGAGACACAAAACGCACCTCATACCCCTTGGCATATTCAATGCGAAAATAGAACCGTTTTTCCGGGACAGACTCCTGTTTTTTTCCATCCCGCACCACATTCTCTGTAAAACCGTCGCTTTTTTCAATGATACATTTTTTATACCTGTCGCATATTCCGCACCCGGTGCACATCTCTTTTCTGCAGTCCCCCGTGCTCTTCGCTTCACGGGACCTATTCCTTTCGCCGACAAGGAATTCATGTTTCAGACCGATATCGATAATTGACCAGGGCAGCGTTTGTTCCAGCGGTATCTCTTTAATGAAGGGGTCAAACGATATGCCTGCCTCTGCGGCCGCTTCCTGCCACAGGCTGAACTTGAACTGATCGTCCCAGCCGTCAAACCGGGCGCCCTTTTCCCATGCCTTGCTGATCACAGCGCCGAGGCTTCTATCCCCGCGTGCAAACACCGTTTCAAGCAGGGTCATGCCTGGATCGCGGTACGACACCGTGACATTTCTTTTAACGCGCAGCTCATTTTTTATCCTTCTTCCCTTCTCAAGAAGCAGGTCGCTGGTTTCCATGGCTTCCCATTGAAACGGCGTATGCGGTTTCGGTGAAAACGGCGAAATGGACACATTGACCTCTCGCCTTTTTGACTTTGCCCGCACAATTCCGGATATTTTTGATACCAGTGAAATAATAGCCGTTATATCGTCATCGGTCTCTGTAGGAAGCCCTATCATGAAATAGAGCTTGAGTGTCTGTATATTGTATTGCAACAGTACCGCGACGGTCTGAAGAATCGACTCTTCGGTAAAATCCTTGTTTATCACGCATCTCAGGCGCTGACTTCCGGCTTCCGGGGCTATAGTAAACGAGGTCGCCGGCGACAGGCTGTGAAGCTCCTTCAGCATATCTTCCGATAATGCGTCAACACGCGTGGACGGCAGCGCAACTCTCATGTGACGTGTGCTACGCAGGTCGCCAAGCGTGCGGATCAACCCACCGAAGCACGAATAATCCGCTGTTGAAAGGGAGAGAAGGCCGACATCCTCCAGACCCGTGGACTGTAAACCATGCTCAATCTCGTGCGCGATCGAATCCACGCCCCGCTCCCGCAGGGGCCGGTAATAAAAACCCGCGGAACAGAATCTGCACCCCCTGGTACAGCCCCGCATAACCTCAACCGTAAACCGCGCATGAACGGTTTCCGCCAGAGGAACCAGCTGCTTTTCCGAATAGTGCCCGTCCGAAAGCCGGGGCACCTTTGCCGCCCGTATCGTATCCGGTTTCCCGGCTGCCGATGCAATAAAAAACAATCCCCTCTTTTCCAGAGGATACAATTGAGGAACATACACGCCATCAATTGCCGACAGAGCCTCGAGTCTCTCTTTTCTCGGGGCCTTTGCTTTTTTTAACCGTTCAAGCGTTTCGCAAACCGATACGACAGCATCTTCTCCGTCACCAATGACACCGGCGTCAATAAAACCGGCTATGGGTTCCGGATTTCCCATGCAGGGACCTCCGGCGATGACAATTGGATCATTATCCGTTCGTTCGCTGCTGTTTCTGGCAATCCCGGCAAGGTCAAGCATATTGACCAGGTTGGTATATTGAAGCTCGTACTGCACAGAAAACCCCAGCCAGTCCGCAGAAGAAAGGGGCGTAAAATATTCCAGTGAATAGAGTGGAATTTTTTTCTCGCGCAGGATCCTTTCCGCATCGAGCCAGGGATGGTAACAGCGGGAGAGCGCCCATGGTTCGTGCCTGTTCACAATATGATACAATATCTGCGATCCGAAATGAGACATCCCGATGTCATATAATTCGGGAAAACAGAGTACGCCGTGCAGCGCGACCTGGCGCAGCTCTTTTTTTATGCAGTTCAGCTCGTTGCCGATATACCGCACCGGCTTTTCAACATAGGGGAACAGCTCCCGTTCCAGCAACTGGCGTATGGACTGATTATCTGCCATCGGCGAGGCGCTCTGCTAAAAACTGGGGAAGGTTGTTTGCAATGACTTTTTGCTGCGTAACCGTATAGTCATAGCGAACGAATATGGACGAAAGGGTCGATTCGTCGGTATCATAAATCATATAACTCGAACACGGGTTAAAATTTCTCGGCTGCCCCACGCTTCCAACGTTGATTAAATAATAGTTACCGGGAATTACCGTCACGATATCTTCCATGCAGCGGGTAATGGAGCGATCATCCTGTTTTAATATAAAAGGCCAGTGGGAATGCCCGATAAAATTAAGCTTGTGAACCAGCGAACTGAACGCCTCGACAATAGCCTTTTCACTGTTGGGGAAAATATACACGAAATTCTTCGGCTGTGCCGGGGATGAGTGCGTAAAAAAGAGGCCGTCGAGCTGAATTGTCAGCGGCAGGGTTTTCAGGTACTCTTTTGATTTTTCGGACAGGTTTTCCTTTGTCCACTCAATCGCCCGCAAGGCATAGTAGGTAAAATGCTCGATGTTCATAAGACCTACCGCTGCAAAGTCATGATTTCCCGCAACCGAATACGCAACGCGCCGCCTGATCAGCTCTACGCACGCCTCCGGGTCCGGGTAGTACCCGACAATATCTCCAAGGCAGATGATCACATCGATAGTGCGGGAGTCGATATCATCAAGCACCGCCTCAAGCGCTTCCAGATTGCCATGTATGTCGGAAATTACCGCATAGCGCATAAATAAATCTCAATGACGAGTCACAAAGCCCGTTAAAATAGAATAATCCTAAGCGTAGGATAATACTCCCCGCAAGGGGGATAACTCAAAGTGGATATAAATATCCTACTTTTCGTTCATGCGTAAGAGCGGATGGCCTTTCGTCCCTCCGCTTAACGCATTATTTAATATAGTTTCTGTGGGAATTTATTGGTGATGTGAAAATTGAAATACCGGAAAAAGAGGTTCATGGTTTGTGACGATGGTACGCGTACCGGGGGTAGAAAACCGACCGTTGAAGTCCGAAATTTCACAATCTCAATTCCACTTTTATTGTCTTATTATATATTATAGCAATAGTCTTATAAACCACCGTTATTCCAGAAAAGCTCCATGGACCATAAAAATCCCTATATTCAAAAAGTCGCTGAGCTGAAGCAGCAGGTGCAGCCTGCGTCGTCGGTGCTGATACTGACGCACGATTACCCCGACCCCGACTGCCTCGCGTCCGGCGTGGGATTGCAGATACTGCTGTCACGCTGGGGGGTTAAAACTTCGCAGATCACGTTCGGCGGTTTTATCGGCAGGGCGGAAAACCGGGCTATGATACGGTTTTTAAATATCCCGGTGGTACCATTAAACCTTATCGAATACGCGGATTTTGAAAAAATAATCGTTGTGGACGCCTTCCCCGGTGATGCGAACCTGTCGGTTAATCCAAAGCGCAAAATCGACGTTGTGATTGACCATCATCCGCATAAATGCGCGGTTCAACCTGATTTTTACTGTTATATCCGCTCTGACATCGGCTCAACCTCCACAATTATAACCCAGTATCTCCTTGCGGCAGAATGCGCCATTCCGACTGACGTGGCTACCGCGCTTTTTTACGGCATAAAAACCGACACTCATTTTCTTTCACGTCACGTGTCAGCAGAAGATCTTGAATGTTATAAATACCTCTTCGATTATATAGATCATAAAGCGCTTTCGCAGATAGAGGCCCCGGATAGAGATCCGGAGTATTTCCGCATCCTGCACCGTTCTACGGAATCAATGACCGTGTATAACGACACTATCGGCCATATCCACCTCGGCCTGATCGCCAGTCCGGACTATATTGCCGAAATCGCGGATCTGTTTCACAGCCTCGAAAGCCTGGAATGGATGATCTGCTCAGCCCTGTTCAAAAACCATATTTACTATTCGATTCGTACGAAAAACATGGAGACCGCCGGAATCACGGCAGAAAGAATAGCCAGATCGCTGAACGGCTCGGGCGGCGGGCACTCCCACATGGCAGCAGGCCAGATCCCGATAAAAAACAATCCTGTAATTAAAAACCCTCTGAAGAGTTTTGTCAAAGCCTTTAAAACAACACTCGGCATCGAAAAATCGCGCGGCAAAACCATGTACAAGGAGAGCCTCGATCTATTCGGTAAAACCCGTTGAAAAGCGTTTTGATTTCTTCAGGCAGCAATCATATACATGGATACCTGTTTCAGGTATCTATCGATCAGGGCAAAACATATTTTTATTCGATACAGGTGCTGTATTAATTATCATGAAATAAATCGAATCAGATACAGGGCATTGTAACACAACAAGGAGCTGTTCAGATGTGGGATTATACGGATAAGGTGCGCGACCATTACCTGCACCCCCGCAATGTGGGAGAAGTTGAAAAACCGGACGGCATGGGCGAAATCGGCAACATGAAATGCGGCGACGCGCTGAAGCTGACATTCAACCTCGACGACGAAGGTACAATCAAGGATATAAAATTCAAGACTTTCGGATGCGGCAGCGCCATAGCATCTTCAAGCATGCTGACGGAGCTTTGCAAAGGCAAAACCCTGGAAGAGGCGTCCAAAATCACCAACAAAGAGATTGCCGAAGCTCTTGGCGGCCTGCCTGCCGAAAAAATGCATTGCAGCGTCATGGGGCAGGAGGCTCTGCAGAAAGCCATCGAGTATTATAAAAGCGGCGGCAAGGCGGCTGAAACGAAAGAAAAAGAGGGCGAGCTTGTCTGCACCTGCTTTACTGTCACTGATGTGGAAATCGAACAGGCAATCAGGCAGAACAATCTGCATACCGTGGACGAGGTCACCCACTATACGAAGGCCGGCGGCGGATGCGGCGGGTGTGTGCCGAAAATAGAAGAGATACTTGCAAAGGTCACCGGCACAAAAATTGAGAAAGCCCCGGCTCCGAAACCGATGACCAGCGTGCAAAAAATCGACAAAATCCGTGAGACGCTGGACAAAGAGGTCCGGCCCATGCTGCGGAAAGACGGAGGCGACTGTGAACTTATCGACGTGGACGGCAATACCGTACTTATCAAATTTTCGGGCCACTGCGCAGGATGCGCGTTCTCTGAAATGACTCAATTCGGATTTATAGAAAAAATACTCAAGGAAAAAGTGTTTTCCGGCCTTGTCGTTAAAAGGGCATGAACAGAACAAAAATAAAAAACGTTACAATCACGCATAACACGCCTTGCCGCGGTCTATCATCCATGCTCCGTTTTTTTTTGGTGATTCTGCTTCTTTGGCCTTTCACAATCTGCGCAGAAAACGCTGTTCATGCGGATCCAGACAATGTATTCACCGGTTTTGAATATGCGGGCGCGTCGGCTGTAAAGCTGGGCGACTGCCTGTTTTTAAAGCTGCTGCAGACCGGCGGATTCATCGAAGTGAGGGATGAAACCCATTTCAACACAAAAATAGCACCCACTCACAACTGGCGCGGGTACTTTTTTCTTTATGCAAATATTATCACGCGGAACAGCCCCGAAAAAATAACCGGCCTGAACATCGGGTATGAACATGAAAGCGCACACCCGACAATGGGAATAAAAAGAGAGACCAATGACCCCTATATAAAGATTTACGACAGTCAATACAGGAGCATCGACCTCAATTCCCTGCTTGTGCGCTATAACCGCAAGCATCTCTGGGAGCAGAATACCGTATCATTAAAACTGGATTATCAATTCCACTTTTATTCAAAAAATACCCCGGAGATAGTCGACAGCTCACGGGCTATGAGCAACGGCATCTCCCTCGGTATTGAATATTCACGAAGCGTTAAAGAGTATTTAACGGTATATGTATCAGTATTCGACCGCTATATTTTCAAAGGCAAAAAACATGATGCGGACTACCTGTATAAAGGCATGGACACAGTATACACTTCATATCCTATTATAAACGAGGTCAATACTATTTCCGGAAAAACCGGCCTGCTCTTCGACCTGAAAAAGCTTAACCGGTATTTTGAAATCTATTTCAGCACGCTGTACGGCAATATCTTCGGGTTTGTCGACAGCAGAGAAAAGCAGCTGAGGATATCCGGCGGGATCTGCATCAGTAATTAGAGTCTGTAGCTGACTTATCTACGCAATATGAGTAGATATTTTCGAAGCGTAGATAAGTCAGCGTACAGACTCTTATGCATACGGCTTAATACCCAGACCAACCATAGCCTCACCAACCGTAAAAAACGACCCGGTAACGCAAATAACTCCCTCAAACTCAGCAATGGCATGGTCCATCGCCTCTTTGACGTTTTCTATGGCTCGAACCGGCTTATCATAATTCTTCGAAATCATGCTCAAAAGATAGGCGGTTGAAGCTGCACGCTCGGTTTTCGGACACGTGATGATTATTGTATCCGCGCACTCCGCATACTCCCGGAACATTGACTGGGAATCCTTGTCCGCCATGATTCCCGCCACAATACAGACCGGGCTTCCGGGAAAACGCTGTCGTATGGTTTTACATAACTCCCGTGTTGCCTGCGGGTTATGAGCCACGTCAAAAATAATGGTTTTTCCCGGTATTTTCTGTATTTGAAACCTGCCTGGTATGCTTGTTTTTGCAACACCATCAGCCAGAGCAGGTAAATCCGCCAGCCCCAGCCTTTCCGCTGCTTTCACCGCACACAACGTGTTCATAACCTGGTACCGTCCGGTTAACGGCGTCAAAAACCTGCGGCCTTTATACAGAAAACCGGTTCCTGCATCAATCGCTTTCACATCAGACGCTTCATTTTCATCTGCGATGATACAATCCGCATTTTGTTCCTGCGCAGCCATTTGTGCACAGGCAAGCACATCCGGATTCTCATGATCAGCAATAATAACCGGTACGTTTTTTTTGATGATACCCAGTTTCTCCCGCGCAATCGAGATGATGTCGCTACCGAGGTATTCGGTATGTTCAATGCCTATGGAAGTAATAACCGACGCGCACGGGGTAATGATATTGGTCGCATCCAGACGACCGCCCAGCCCGGTCTCTATAACCGCCCACTCCACCTTCCTGCGCCTGAAAAGCTCAAAAGCAATAAGCGTGGCTATCTCGAAGAAAGTTAACGAGTGCCTGTCTGCCACATCCTCGATAGCTATATAAATATCAAGCCACTCGTCAGTATCAACGGTTGTTCCGTTTATCATGAACCGCTCTTCAAATTTGACTATATGAGGCGATGCATACAACCCGGCAGCATATCCTTTCAAGCGGAGAATCGAATCCAGAAAGGCGCATACAGATCCTTTGCCGTTGGTTCCGGCAACATGAATTGATTGGAATGCATTCTGAGGATTGCCCAGGTATTGCGCTGCTTTTAAAATACGCTCCAGGCCGAATCTGATGCCCTGGGTTGTCCGGGAAAACAGCTTTGATAAAACCCTGTCGCGGTTTGACATACAGTATGCCGGGGTTGATATAATCAGAATGCCGGGCCGTTCGACGTATAGAAGAGCTCTTTCAGCATGGTATACGTAAGATCGTCGAAACTCCGGACAACGATATCTGCCTCCCGTAACATGGAAGCGGGTCTGGTCGACGCAATCCCGATAGCCTTCATGCCGCCATTATGCGCAGCGGCGATGCCTGCCGGCGCATCCTCAAATACGACACAATTGCGGGGATCGCACCGTATCCTCTCTGCTGCCAGAAGAAACACCTGCGGGTTTGGCTTGCCTTCAGCGACATCTTCAGCGCAGACCTCCGTTTCAAAATATTTTCCAAGGTCGAGCTTTTCCAGCACAGCCTGAATGTTCATGCGCAACGTGGATGAGCCGATAGCGCAGGGGATCTGTAAATCGCGCAGCACCTCCAGAAAACTGACAACGCCGGGAAGCGTACCAATGCTCTCTGTCGACAGCATCGTGCGGTAGAGTTCCTCTTTTCTATGCGCCAGCCTGTTAATCTCCCGCTGGTCATACGACCAGTGAAGAATTTTAGGGATGATATACTCATTCTTCATACCGAAGCTTTTCTGAAAATGGCCGGGAGGGAGTTGAAACCCTTCTTCGGCAGCAAGAAGGTCCCAGCTCTTTTCATGAAAACCGGACGAATCAATAATTATTCCGTCCCAGTCAAAAATTGCACCGATTTTCATAGTTTTCTCTACCTGGTTTCTTATAGCTTATTTATATAGCGCTTTAAAAGATTAAAAAGCCCTGCCCTGAGCGTGAGGGGGGGTTGTATTGGTCGCCAAAACCCCTCCCTCACGGTCGGGGCACGGTATAATCCTTTATTCAAGGTGCGACCTTACGTTATAACTCTTTTTACACACGCTTTTATAAAAAATATATCGTAGATTGCTCTTGATGAAATTTATTCCATACTATTTTTCCCCGGTATTTAAACTTCCTTGATTGAAAAACAGGGTACGTTATATCTTTTAGTATCAGAATTATATATGAGCGGCCTGAAATTAGTGTTATTTTATAGGCAGCTTTTCCAAAGGATAAAATGAATTGAGCATATTACCATCGATACAGTCACCTGCCGATCTACGGAAATTGGATAGAAAACTGCTCCCAGACCTGGCACAGGAGATCCGGGAGCTTATGCTGGATGTGGTGAGCCAGACCGGGGGCCACCTTGCTCCGAGTCTTGGAGCGGTTGAACTCACCATTGCCCTTCACTACTGCTATAATACGCCCGAAGACAAGCTGATCTGGGATGTGGGACACCAATCCTAT
>Ga0105099_10000524_pt1 | contig 26232 bp, 22 predicted proteins | sample PPLLak3cmMay2015_2_FD_79138 | JGI IMG/M metagenome (GOLD analysis project Ga0105099, IMG submission 79138) | Freshwater sediment microbial communities from Prairie Pothole Lake near Jamestown, North Dakota, USA - PPLs Lake P8 Core (1) Depth... | ecosystem: Environmental > Aquatic > Freshwater >... | reverse complement strand
GGGCCAAGACCTCTATGAAAGATCTGCCGCCGGCAGGGAACTGTTTGAAAAAGCCAATGAACTGCTGGGATTCAGGATCACCGATATCATGTTCAGCGGTACAGATGAAGATCTGCGGCAGACGCGCGTTACACAGCCAGCCATATTCCTGCACTCAGCAATCCTTGCAATAGTTGCCGGCGATGCATTTGCCCCTGATATGGCCGCCGGTCATTCACTCGGAGAGTTCTCAGCCCTTGTTGCCTGTAAGTCACTCACATTCGAAGACGGACTCATTCTGGTGTTCAAAAGAGCCATGGCCATGCAAAGGGCCTGCGAAAAAAATCCATCGTCGATGGCGGCAATCCTGGGCGCCGATGACAAAATTGTTGAAGAAGTATGCGCTTTAGTTCCTGAAATTGTTGTTCCGGCCAACTATAACAGTCCGGGGCAGATAGTTATCTCCGGCTCAAATGAAGGAATTGACAAGGCCATCGAAGCCCTTAAGGAAAAAGGTATCAGGCGTGCCATTAAATTATCTGTCGGGGGAGCCTTCCATTCACCATTGATGGAACCTGCCAGAGCCGAACTCGAGGATGCCATTAGGTCAACTCAGTTCAGCAAACCCCAATGCCCTGTTTATCAGAATGTAAATGCCAGTCCATTCACTGATCCGGCAGTTATAATGAAAAACCTGGTTGATCAGCTTACATCACCGGTAAGATGGACACAAACAATTATAAACATGATAGCAGACGGAGCAACCTCGTTTACTGAAGCAGGCCCGGGAACTATATTACAGGGACTGATTAAAAAAGTAAATAAAGATATCCCGACCGAATCTATCGTCCTGATTTAACAACCGTTGTATTGTTGTACCGTTGTACCTTTGTGCCTTTGCACCTTTGTACCGTCAGCTTACCGGCTTCATTATCGCTCCCTTATGCCTTCTGCCATCGATCATGATCTCAAGCGGCTTATCGAAACGGATGTGGCGGATGACACTGTCTTCATAAACCACATCGAGCCTGTTGAGGTAATCGACATCATAATATCCTTCATTGATGTAAGGATTTATCGTAAGGTAACCTACCCCGAATGATGTAAGGTTCTGGAAGAAATGTGTACCCTGGCTTGGATCTATCCTGTAATTCTTAAGCCCGGATTCCACAATTATCCTGGCTGCCGATATCTGAGGCCATTTGACCGGTATCCCCAGCCAGGGATCTGTCGATCCCCATCTGCCCGGCCCTATAAGCACATAACTCCGGGCTTCCCTGACAAATGAAGAATTCAGATTCTCAATTATCCCGGCAACGGATTTGTTTTGGGATGCGTTGAACGATTCAGGCTTGACATAAACGAGGTCATGTATCCCCTTGAAAACACCATTGCCCAAAGCCGATTCTGAGAATATTATGGAATCCCCTGAGCTAATCTTCTCAAGATTAATGTTGTATGTTTCCTCCGAATGAACTATAGGCCTGATCTGCAGAAAGTTAAAAACCTTTGGAGTGCCGGGGGGCGTTTCAAGGTTCACTGCAAATTCAATTTCAATAGGATTGTTCATCTCCCTCTGGCCGAGATCAAGAAGGGTGGTAAGTATATCGGCAAGGGGGAAAGATTTATGCTCCAGAATCCCTGAAAATGTAATTACCCTGTTGCCCGGATGCAATATTCCGTCATGAAGCACATTGTTCTGTATGTCATAGGTGGAGGCAATGTATTTCATAGCTCCGTCGTTGTTGGCATCCCTTATATCGATCCGTGGAATATTTATCCCGTCGTCAGTCGACGGCACAAAGCTGCTCACATTCAGATCAAGGGCACGGAACTCTTTCTGCGTATTTCTGAGAGCCACCTCAGGAGACGAAAGTTGGAGTGTTTTCTTCGGGTGGCGGGGACAGAAGCGCAGTGACATGCCTCCCTCAACGATCAGTTTTCCAAGCCCGAATGCGACATTAGCTATGCCGTCTTCTGCTTTTTCGGAACCGATGGGATAATAATTTATTGACTGGGCTACACCCGAGATTGTCGGATAAAAGATATCGCCGTGCCTGTTCCCGCAGACTTCCTGAAGGACGATGCCCATTTTTTCTTCATCAATAACATTGGAGGTTGCGGTCATATATGCCTTGCTTGCCTTGTAATAGACTGAAGCATAAACCTCCTTGATGGCATCCGACAGCATTTTTACCATAAGTTTGTTGTCGGGGAGCCGTGGTATCATATAAGTTGAATAGACTCCTGCAAAAGGCTGGTAATGTGAGTCTTCCAGCTTGCTTGAAGAGCGCACTGCCAGCGGATGGCTTCTTGATATAGCAAGAAAAGCATAAAAATCCTGGTAAACCCTCCCGGGCAGCTCGGCATTTATGAACCGGTTAAGTATCTCATCGTCGGAAAGATCGGAGAGTGCTACTGAATAGAGGTTGTTATGATCCATGAACTCATCGAAGATGTCTGTGCTCAGTACAACAGTTCTCGGAATCGTAATCAGCACATCAGGGAACTTGTTGAAAAGCTTGTTGTTCTTGATCATCTTGTTTATGAATGCAAGCCCTCGTGCTTTCCCTCCAATTGAGCCCTCGCCAACCCGTGAAAATATCTGGTATTCATCGAAAGTTGACTTGTCAAACTTGGCAATCACACCCCTGCCTTTTCCAAGCCTGAAGCTTGAGATGGCGACGTAGAGGAACCTTCTCATCTCATCCATCGTATCAAAATCTTCCTTTCGGATATACTTGAACATCTGGGCTACAGGGAATAAAGCCCTGGCATTAAGCCATTTGGAAAAGTGGTTCCTGGTCGCATGATAATCGAGTGAATTATCGGGGATGGTCAGTATCTTTTGCTGAAGGCTCTGGAGGTCGGTAGCAATTGCTATCGGCTCCATTGTATCGGGGTTCTTGAATACGAACGGCCCAAAAGCCAGGTTCTGGATGATAAAATTCCTCAGCTCCAGGGAGAGTGACTTGGAATATTTGTTGATGAAGCCCGCGCCGAGCTCCTCTGCAAACCTCCTGTGCTCAGAGCTTGATGACTGCAGAAGGAAGGGCACTTTATCATCATCGGCCATCACCACTTTGCACAGCTCTATGCCGGCATTCTCATCCTGAACGCCATCTTTCTTATAGCTGATATCGGAAATTACACCAAGTACATTATACTTATATTTAATATACAGTGTCACCGCATCGTTGAAGTTGGTGGCGAGAAGAATCTTCGGACGGCCTCTCATTTTCAGCATCCGCTGATGCTCATTCAGTGCCTCCCGCTGAAAATCGAGCGACTGCATCAGTACGATCCTGTAGAGGTTCGGAAGGTACGAAGAGATGTATCTTATTGAATTCTCGACAAGAATTATAGCCTGAACCCCTATGCTTTCTATGTCGTGTTCGGCATTCATCTTGTCTTCAATAAGCTTGATTATCGCAAGTATGAGCGCAGCATCGCCCAGCCAGCAGAAAACATAGTCAATGGCACTCAGGTCCTCACCCTCAAGCCTTAAGGAAACCTCTCTTGAAAAATATGTAAGAACTACAATAGGAATATGATGATATTGTTCCTTGATCCTTTTTGCCAGTGCAAAAACATCTGTGCCCTTCAGGCTTACCATCGATATCACGAGGTCAACATCGCCGGCCTGAAGCATTCCGAACGCATCATCAGCATTGTCGGTCTGTACAAAAATGGGGGGATACCTCAGATTAAGCGACACATACTCATTGAAGATCTGCTCATCGATCCTGCCGTCTTCCTCAAGCATGTAATTATCATAATTACTGCATATTATAAGAACCTTATGGATCCTTTTCTGCATTAGCAGGTTGAAGGATGTGTCGGTGAAATCGTATTTCTGAAGATCAAGAATCCCTTCTATAATGGTCATTATAACACTTTTTATTGATTCATTGTAATTACTGCGATTCCCTTTTTCCCGTCCATCCTTATCAGCAGGGGCTTTTCGAACCTTACATGCCTGAAGAAAATTCCCTTATCAACGGTTTCCTGTGCTTTTAGCTTGTCCCAGTTGACAGTACCGTTCTGCAGCGAATGGTTAATCGAGAAATAACCTACGTTCATTGATATGACATTATGGAAGAAATGGGAGCCCAGCGAGGCATCAACATGAAAATCGGGAAGGCTGATTTCAACAATGATCTTTGCGTTTGATATCTGGGACCAAACGACAGGTATGCCGATGAATTTATCCCTTGATCCCCATCTTCCTGGGCCTATAAGCACGTATCGCCTGCCTTCTTTAAGCATTTTTTCGTTGATCCTGTCTATCTCGTCAGCCATCAGGGGTGTCTGAAGATTATCGAATTTTTCTGGTTCGAGGTATATCACATCCGTGATGTCATCTATCACTCCGTTACCCATGCTTTTCCCTGTTTCAAGCACGACGTCATCCCTGCTGAAACTCCCTGGTTCGATGTCATATCCGGCTATTGTGCCGATAAGCGGTTTAATCTGAAGGAGATAAAATGAGGTATACCCGTCCTTGTCCCTTGTCAGGTCCATAGCGAATTCAATCTCGGAAGGATTTCCAGTGGCTTCCGTGACCACATCAAGAATGGTCCTTATCGTAGATGCCAGAGGGGCATAGTTGTATTTTAAAATATCCGCAAAATTGACAACACGGGGCCCGGGAATATCAAGGCCGGCGACAAGAGTGTCATTATCAACGTTATACACTGAGGCTGAATGACTAAGCGTGCCATGCTGTTCCGCCTTGCCGATATCAAGGGAAACAAGTCCGGCATTTTCGCCTTCAAGCAGGTTAAGGTCTTTCTTCGCCATATCGACTGCATAGAAATGCACCTGTGAGTTTTCGGACTGGTCGTGATGTGAAAGAATATCAGTTGCCGGGTAAGCCGGAGAGAATCTGAAAGCCTTTTCCCCTTCAACAACATAGTGCCCGAGCCCGACAGCCATCACGGCAAATCCTTCCTCCGGTCTCATATGAGCAACAGGGTAAAAATTGTATGACTGGGCTGTTCCGCTGATATGAGGATAAAATGCATCTTCGAAACGGTTTCCGACAACCTCCTGAAGTACCACTGCCATCTTTTCCTGTTCTATCTTATAGTTAATGGCCTCAAAATATGTGCGTGCATTTTTTGAATAGATAGAACAGAAAACCAGCTTGATTGCATCTGAGAGCTGCCGGAGCCTGACATCAAAATCAGCGTGATTATTTGGCAGAAGGTATGTCCTGAATATTCCTGCAAATGGCTGATTCATTGAATCTTCAAAAAGGCTGGATGATCTTACGGCAAGAGGTTTTTCTGTCTGCCTGAGGAACATCCTCAGTTTTTTCTCGAGAGTATAGCTGAGATTAGCCGTCAGGAAAAGCTTCTGCAGGAGTGTGTAAGCTCTTTCCTCCTTGATGGTATCCCACAGATGGTTTCGTTCCATGAACATGTCGAACTCATCCGTCCCGATGATTGCCGTAACAGGCGCCTTGATCCTGATCCCCGGAAGAAGCCTGCCAAGCTCAAAACTGTAAATAAGGGTATTTATAAAAGCCAGTCCTCTGCCTTTTCCACCCAGCGACCCGCCCGAAAGGCTTACAACATTTGTTTCATCAATCGTAACGGATTCCTCAAAATTTACAACTCGACCCTTGTTCATCTCCCGCCTCCGCCTACGGATTATGTCGAGAAGGAATTTCCTCAGCTCTGTAAGACTTTGAAAATCAGTGACTTTTATTGGATTGATAAGCTTGGCTATTTTTACCTCCCCTCTTGCCATCAGCCACAAAGAGAAATGGTTTTTCATTGCATGATAGGCCAGTGAATCTTCCGGAACGGTCTCAAGGTATGATTCAAATTCCTTCATTGATTTAGCCACGGCTATCTGCCGCCCCTTGTCATCCCTGTATACAAAATGCCCGAAACCGAGGTAATAGTTGATAAATGACTTAAGGTCCTGGAGAAGGCTTTCAGAATTCTTGTTTATGAAATTCGATTTCAGGGTATAGGCATATCGTGCATTCTCAGCATCTGCCGACTGAAGAACTGTGGGGAGGTTGGGCAGTTCGGCCTTTACCTGCTGAATAAGTTCAAAACCGGCAGTGTCATGCATGACGCCATTCCTTGGAAACCGCATATCGGAAATGATGCACAGCAGGCTCTCCTTGTAGTTATTGTATATCGTGATGGCATCTTCCCAGGTGGATGCGAGAAGTATCTTTGGCCTTGCCCTTAGTCTCAGCACTTTATAAAGCTCATCGGTCGAGACATCCTCTATGAGGTTCCTGGTCTGTTCAAGCACGAGGGTGTATAGCATCGGGAGGTAGCTGGAGTAATATTCGGCTGAATCCTCAACGATAAGTATCACCCTTATAAGTCCTTTCCGCGTGTCATTTTCGACGTTGACCATATCCTCAAGGAGCTTCACCATTGCGAAGAAAACCTTCGATTCGCCCGTCCACACGAAATAATTATCAAAGGGGATGCCGCCTGCCTTCTGCTTCCTTACATATGGGACATCCTCCGGATTATTCAGAAGCAGGAATGTTGGCATGTACGGGTACTTGTCCTTGATCTTCTTGCAAAGCAGCATTGGGCTCTCCTTATGGATGCCGATCATTATGATTATCATGTCATAATGCCTGGATCTCAGCTTATTGAATGCTTCCTCCTCGCTCGAAACCCCTGTTACCCTGGGCAGTGATGTCAGGCTGAGCTGGTAATATTCTCCAAGAATGTGGTCTGCAAACCTGCCTTCTCCCTCAATTGAATAAGCATCGTACAGGTTTGCCACCAGCAGTATCTCCTTGACTTTAAAAGGCTGAAGGTCGTGAAATACATCTCTTTCAGCATTGTGGCGTTCGAGGAATTTCTGAAGCAGCTTCCTGCTCGAAACATTTGAGATGTCCTCCTCTTCCCGGGGCGCCTTTGTCATCCTGATGAAGTCGCGTGCCTTATAGCTGTTTATATACCCGGTTACAAGGCTCGCAATATTCCGGATCAGATCTCTTTCCTCCTTCAGGAACGGTCCTTCATTCTCCACTGTAAATTCCCTGGTATAGAAGACCTCGATTGCTCCTTTCTCGTCGTCTATGGTCATGAACTCCTGAGCCATCTTCCATGCAGTCTCCTGAAAATCAGGTGTTTCAAAGTTTTTGTCGCGGAATTTTATTCTGGCTGAGGTATAGTCAGGGTATTGCCAGGCAGCCGGAAGAAGAAGTACGATCTGCTGAAGGGTTTCTTCAATTGGCTTCCCCTCCTTGAGTATATAAGTTGTCTGGTTTATGCACCCCAGTTCTTTCAGTCTCTCCTGCTGGTCGTGCAGCAATTTTCTGTATTCAGGGGTTATATGGTTATTCTCATCCATCAGTCGTCAAACTGAGAAAATAAGGAGTTAAAATTAGTAAAATAAATGGGAACACCCCAAATCACCCTAGGGTGACCGACCCCCCAACCCCCCTGAAGGGGGGCTATAAACCCGGTTAAAGTCAGTGTTGGGTTTTAACCCCCCTTCAGGGGGGCATGGGGGGTTTTTACTCCACTTTCCAGGTGGAGCCGCTTGCAAGCAGATCGGTTACAGAGTTGATCTTTGCATCCTTCTGAATATGATTGATCTGCTCCACAAGGTCATTTTCATAAGTGTGTCCCGGCACCGACCTGATGACTCCAAGCGCCATTGGGTACTCAGGGTATCTCATATTAGCCAGCATGTACTGAATGCCGGGGTTCGGCTCCATGGCATCATGAACGATGAGGTTCTTCTCAGTAATGCCGTTTTCTCCCAGACTGACCACCTTAAGCTTCAGTCCGTCAAGCACAAGTCCCTTATCATTGTTTTTACCGAAGATCATCGGTTCGCCATGCTTCAGCACTATTGTACGGTCTTCTCTTACTTCCCTGCCGGCAACAACATCATGGATGCCGTCGTTGAAGATCACGCAGTTCTGAAGGACTTCAACTACCGAGGCTCCCTTGTGTTTTGCAGCTTCAATGTAGATCTGTGTTGAAAGCGCAACATTTGAATCGAGTGTGCGGGCAAAGAACTTGCCTTTTGCACCGATTACCAGTTCTCCCACCGAGAAGGGCTCTTCCACTGTTCCGAAGGGTGAGGTTTTTGTCACCAGGCCTTTCTCGGAGGTTGGTGAATATTGTCCTTTTGTAAGGCCGTATATCTCGTTGTTGAACAGGATTATATTTATATCCACATTCCGACGCACTACGTGAATGAAGTGGTTTCCGCCTATCGCAAGCGCATCGCCGTCACCTGTGATCTGCCATACTGAAAGTTCAGGGTTTGCTGTTTTAACTCCGGTTGCTATTGCTGATGCACGGCCGTGTATACCATGAAATCCATAGGTATCCATATAATACGGAAACCTTGATGAACATCCTATTCCGGAAACAAAAACAAATTTTTCCTTGGGTATTCCCAGTTCTGTTAAAGCTTTCTGAACGGCATTCAGAACAGCGTGGTCGCCGCAACCGGGGCACCATCTTACCTCCTGGTCCGATTTAAAATCCCTGGGAGTATAATTGTATGTTTTCAGCTCAGCCATATTATTTTTCCTCCAGAATTTTAATGCATTTATCCTTAAGCTCCTTTATGGTGAATGGAATTCCCTGTACTTTATTGATCTGTTCATACCTGAATTCCTGGCACTTCATCCTCAGATAATCAGCAAACTGCCCCATGTTGAGTTCCGCAACGACGATCTTTTTAAATTTCCTGAAGACATCACACATATTTACCGGTAGCGGATTAATATAGTTGAAATGAGCGAGGCTGGCCTTATATCCTTCTGACTGCAGTTCCCTTACGGCAGTCAACAGATAACCTTTTGTTCCTCCCCATCCCAGCACCAGAAGGTCGCCCGAATCTTCGCCATAAACGTCAAGATCGGGGATTGAACCGGCAACTTTTGCCACCTTGTCGGCTCTGAATTTTACCATCATCTCATGGTTCTCGGGTATATAGGATACTGTTCCCTTTAACGTTTTTTCGAGCCCTCCTATCCTGTGCTCAAGACCCGGCGTACCCGGGATTGCCCACGACCTTACAAGTGTTTCGCAGTCACGCTTGTAAGGAAGAAATGGGACATCCTTACTGTCGGCGAAGGGAGGCCTGATACCGGGCAGCTCTGAAACTAAGGGAATTTTCCAGGGTTCGGAACCGTTGGCCAGGTAACCGTCAGTCAGCAGAAGAACCGGGGTCATATGTTCCAGTGCAATTTTTGCCGCTTCATAAGCATACCTGAAACAGTCGGAGGGTGTGCTGGCTGCAATGACCACAACCGGGCATTCGCCGTTGCGGCCGAAGAGAGCTTGCATCAGGTCGGCCTGTTCGGTCTTGGTCGGCAAACCAGTCGAAGGTCCTCCGCGCTGTACATTTACAACGACTACCGGAAGCTCAGCCATCACGGCAAGTCCGATAGCTTCTGATTTAAGGGCCAGCCCCGGGCCTGATGTTGATGTCACGGCCAGGTTGCCGGCAAAGCTTGCTCCAAGGGCAGTGCATATGCCTGCAATTTCATCCTCGGCCTGGAATGACTTAACCCCAAGGTCTTTACGGGCAGCAAGTTCTTCAAGTATGCCGGTTGCCGGGGTTATGGGATAGGAACCCACGAAAAGCTTTAATCCGGCTTTTTCTGCAGCAGCGATAAAACCCCACGCTGTAGCCGCATTTCCGCTTATATTCCTGTAAGTGCCCTGGGCAATCTCCGCCGGTTCAATTTTAATGACAGGATTCAAAGCTTCAATGGTCTCGGCATAATAGTACCCGGCTCGGAGAGCAACCTTGTTTGCTTCAGCCATTTCAGGCTTCTTGCTGAATTTCTTTTCAAAATACTGCTCGGTATATTTAAGTTTCCTGTCAAAAAGCCAGTACACCATTCCGAGGGCAAACATATTTTTTGTCCTCAGCACCGATTTGGGATCAAGGCCGAAATCCTTCAGGGCTTCTTTTACCATTGATGAGATCGGAGCTGCAATGATATTGTAGTTTTCAATCTTTTCTTCCTTTACGGGGTCATTGAGATATCCGGCCTTCTCGATATTCTTGTCAGTGAAGTTGTCCTTATCAAAAATGATAGTGCCGCCTGGCCTGACCCACATGGCATTTGCCTTGATGGCAGCAGGGTTCATTGCTACGAGGACATCAGCATAGTCCCCCGGGGTATTTATCTCTGAATGCCCGAGATGGACCTGAAAGCCGGAGACACCTCCGACTGTTCCCTGGGGTGCACGGATCTCCGCCGGATAATCGGGAAAGGTAGACAGGTCGTTGCCGTATAGGGCTGCCGTATCTGAAAAAAGAGTCCCGGTCAGCTGCATGCCGTCGCCGGAGTCACCTGAAAAACGGATCACCACCTCTTCTCTCTTAATAACCTCTGAATTTTTAGCCATGATAAGTTTCCAGTATTAGATGGGAGGCTTTATTACACTTAATCAATTATTTATGGAATATAAAGGTACCTGAAAATTAAGTTCGAAGCAACACAATATTCCTGAATATTGTGTATGACTTTGGTCATGTTTTGACAGAAGCTCAGTTCCAGATTTCAACCTTCTTAAGGTTTATATCTCCCTCGAAAAACATTCTCGCGATCTTCTCAAAATAAGGGGTATAGTCTGACACATAAAACTGGTCCCGTACCTTCCCCGAATCATTCAGAAGTCCATTTTTTTCCAGAGCATCCCTGAGTATCAATGCCACGAGCCTGGCCGAATCAACAACCTCGACATTGAAGTTGAATATCTTGCTGATCTGGTTCTTTATTATCGGATAATGAGTGCATCCAAGTATCAGAGCCTGGATACCGGCCAGGGACTGGTTGGAAAGGTATGCACGGATGATGGCGTTGCTTATATCGTCAAAGATAAAGCCTTCCTCGATCATCGGTACCAGCAGCGGAGTTGCCATTGAAACTACCGTGGTTGACGGCGACTTCTGCCTGATCTTTGCCTCATATGTTCCCGAGCTGATTGTGCGCTTTGTGCCTATAACGCCAATTTTCCTGAAATCGCGGGTACTTATGTAGTCCACAACCGGATCGATAACGTCAAAAAGTATGGTTTTGCCCTTAAACTCCTTTTTCAGGGTGTCGAATGCTGAAGAAGAAGCAGAGTTGCAGGCTACGAGCACCACCTTTGCATTATTCTCAAGAAGGAATTCGGTTATCCTCCGGGAATAATATTTAATTGAATCAGCTGATTTGTCGCCGTAGGGAAGATGGGCGGTATCGCCGAAATAAACCAGACTTTCCCCCGGCAGGATTTGTTTTATCGCATGTGCGACTGTCAGTCCGCCAACGCCTGAGTCAAAAATCCCGATAGGTTGTTTTTTCACGATATCTTATAAAAAAATGACCATCCCGGAAAGGATGGTCACTGATAAAAATATTTAGTCTTATTTGACGCCGAGTTTTGCCTTGACCAGCGTCATAATATTGGTGCTTTTGGCTTCATCAACATAGAGCAGTGTTGCTACATTATAAATGTATGTAAATCCGTTCTCCTTGCCAACGTCCTTTATTGCCTTGTCAACCTTCACATAGACCGGCTGAAATAGTTCAACCTGCTTATTCTGAAGCTGTTCCTGGGCACTGGTCTGAAAGTCCTGGATCCTTCTGTTGAGATCGATAAGTTCCTGTTCCTTGGTCTGCCTAACAATGTCAGTAAGGGTTTTGCTTTCCTTATTATATGCATCACTTTTATTATTTAGCTCCACCTGCATAAGTTCGAGTGCATTTACAAGCTCCTTCTGGAGACTTTCAAGCTTTACATTTGCTGAATCAAATTCAGGCAGTGCCTGGATAAGCTCGTCGCTGTTAATATGCCCGAATTTCAGGTTTTGTGAATAACCGGCAGTTGCAACAAATATCAGGAGAGCTGCAATTCCTATGAATCTTTTCATTACGATAGTTTTATAAATTATTTGCAAAAGTAATTAATTAATTGTTATAACCTAATTTTTCAAGTACCTGATCGCTAATGTCGTACTTGGGGTTGGCAAAAAGAATATTCCCTCCGGAAGCAGTATCGAAAATAACGGCATAGCTTCCTTCAACAGCAATGTCCTTGATTGCTTTAAGAATTTCATCCTGAATGGGTTTCACAAGTTCTTCCCTTTTCTTGAAAAGCTCGCCTTCCATTCCGAAGTACTTATTCTGAAGCTCCTTCATCTCCTGTTCTTTGGCGATGATTGCTTCCTCCCTTTTGGTTTTCATTTCCTGTGAAAGAAGCACGGCTTCATTCTGGTACGATTTGTACATCTGTTCAACAACCGCATAACCGTCAGCGACTTCTTTCTCCCACTGTTCCGAGAGTTTATCAAGCTGCTCCTGTGCTGTTGTAAAGGCCGGTATGTTTTTCCTGATATACTCAGAATCAACAAACGCATATTTCTGAGCTACAGCCATGGCTGAAGTCAGAACCATTATTACTGTTAAAACGCCTATTTTTTTCATAATTTTCAATTTTACACGAATTTTAGAATTGTTGTCCTATTACGAAGTGGAATTGTGATTTATTCGCATTTGGGAAGCTCTGCGGATCGGGAACTTCATCGAATCCATAACCCCAGTCTATACCCAGAAGTCCGAACATAGGCAGATTGGCCCTGAGCCCAAACCCTGCCGCACGGTTCATCCTGAACGGATTGTATTCACTGAGCTTTGTCCATGCCCGTCCTGCTTCAAGAAATGCAAGAGCATAAATGGTAGCCTGCGGATTAAGGGATATCGGGTACCTTATCTCGGCAGTTATCTTTGAATATAAGTTGCCTGCCGGCGCTCTTGTTTCAGGATCCAGTGGCGTTAATGATCCCACGCCTCCGCTGCCTGAAGAATAGCCCCTAAGCGATATTATCTCACGGCCGTAGAAAGAATATCCTGTCATGCCGTCGCCTCCCACCGAGAAGTTCTCAAAGGGTGAAGGCCCGATATCCTTATTGTAGTGCCCGAGATATCCGAATGAGAACCTGGTGTTGAGAACCAGCTTGTCATCCCTGGTCATCGGGAAATAGTAATCAGCCTTGAATATCCATTTGTGGAACTCAATCCACTTATATTTTTCCTGATCGGTGAGACCCGACATATCCCTGCCGCTTATAAGCGAATAAGGAGGAGTTGCCTGAAGGGAGAGTGTAAAAGATGACCCGCTCCTCGGGTAAATCAGGTTGGGACTGGTTGAGAACCTCTGCAGCCTTCCTGTCAGGCTGAACAGGTTTGCCACCCCGTTCTGGAACAGGAACTGCATCACTGTATAATTGTTCATGTCATACCGCTGGTAAGAGGTTTCGCCGAAGAGTGAGAAGAAATCATCAGGCCACTCAAGCCGTTTTCCAAGACCTATTGCCGCCCCGTCAATTATCATCGACTGGTACCCGTCTTCTCCTCTCTTTGTATTGTTAGTAAGCTTTGACCGGTAGACTGAAACAGAGAATGAGTTCGGTTTTTTGCCGCCAAGCCAAGGTTCCATGAACGAAAGGTTATATGACTGATACACCCTGCCGTTGGATTGTGCCCTTATGCTCAGCGATTGACCGTCACCTGAAGGATAAGGCCTCCATTCACCAGGCTTGAAGAAATTCCTCATTGCAAAATTATTAAAGCGCACCCCGACTGTCCCGACCAGCATTCCTGCTCCCCATCCCCCTGATATTTCAAACTGGTCGTTTGCATGTTCTTCAAGTTTGTAGAGGAGATCAACGGTTCCGTTCACCGGGTCAGGCAGGGGGGTTGGATTGATCTTTTCCGGATCGAAATGCCCGAGAACCCCGAGCTGGCGTATGGACCTTATGATCTTCTCCTTGCTGAAAAGATCGCCTGGCAGAGTATAGAGCTCGCGCCTGGCAACATGCTCATTAGTACGGGTATTACCGGTTATCATTATGTCGTTGACATATGCCTGGTCTCCTTCATAAATTCTTATCTCAAGATCAACCGAATCGCCTTCAACGTTTGCTTCAACCGGCACAACCTGCGAGAAGAGGTACCCGTAATCGAGATAAAGATTATTAACGGCATCTTCAGCCCCTCCGGAACCGGTGAGCCTGTCAAGAATAAGGGACTGGTTATAAACAGAGCCCTTTTCAACATTGAAGACCCTGTCAAGATCTTCTTTCCTGTAAACACTGTTCCCAACCCAGTTCACTCCCCTGAGGAAGTACTGATTACCTTCATCAAGCTTCATCTTCAGTCCTACCCTGTCTTCAGAAATCTTGTACAGTGAATCGGAGAGTATGGTAAAATCCTTGAATCCGTTGTCGTTATAGAATGTTATAAGCTTCTCCTTGTCTTCATCATATTTCTCATCAATGTATTTTGAAGCCTTGAAAAAGTTGAGGTTGATCTGCTTTGTACCCTTCATCTGCCTGCGGAGCTTTTTAACATCGAAGCTCTCGTTGCCCTCAAAGGTGAATTCCCCGATCTTAACCCTCTCCTTCTTATCAACATTGATAGTGAGTATCACATTATTAGGCAGGTCAGGATCATCTTTCTGGATAAAATCGACAGTAGTGTTCAGGAAGCCCTTTCCGATGTAGTGGTCCCTGATGATTTTTGATGTGGTTGTCAGGATATATGAAGTAAGCTGTGAGCCGACAGGAAGGTTGATCTTATCAACAATATCCTGTGTCTCGCCGGTTCTGATCCCTTCGAACCTGATTGAAGAAATTCTTGGTCTCTCCTGCAGAAATATGTCCAGAAAAACAGTATCTGACCGGAACCTGTCTATTGTTATTCTCACGTCTGAGAAGAGCCCCTGCTGCCACAGTTTTTTCGCAGCGTTTGATACAGCATCGCCAGGGATTGCGATCTCCTGTCCCACCCTCAGGCCTGAGATACCTATCAGGGCATTTATATCCAAAAACCTTATGCCCGAAACCGTTACCCCTCCGATAACATATTCATCCTGGGTCATATAGTCAATTATCTCCTGTTTATCCTGTGCATTGACTGTAATACATGCCAGAATAAGGAATGGTGCTAAAACTGTCCGCTTGAATCTCCTGAACAACATCATCTGATTATTTTTCCGGTAACTGTTCACTTGTTTTTCCAAATCTTCTTTCTCTTTTCTGGAAGTCTATTATAGCATCATAGAAATCTTCCTTACCAAAATCAGGCCAAAGTTTATATGTAAAGTATAATTCAGTGTAAGCCATCTGCCATAAAAGGAAATTGCTTATCCTCATTTCTCCGCTTGTTCTTATCAGCAGGTCAGGATCAGGTATTCCTTCCGTACTCAGATACTTTTCAAACAGAGTTTCATCGATCGTTTCCGGATCGAGTTTTCCTGAGGCTGATTCGCGGGCGGCTTTTCTTGCAGCTTCCGTTATCTCCCACCTCGAGCTGTAGCTCAGGGCGATTATAAGGTTTAATCCGGTAGATCCCGAGGTTGTCTGTATGGTCTCAGACAATCTTTCCCTTACATCATCAGCGAGCCTGCTGATATCACCAATGGCAGTCATCCTGATATTGTTACTGACCATTGTTGATGTCTCATTATTAAGTGATTGAACCATTAAGCCCATCAGCGCCGATACCTCATCATCAGGTCTTCCCCAGTTTTCAGTTGAGAAAGTATAGAGGGTCAGGTATCCAATGCCAAGTTCGGCAGCAGCTTCGATGACGCTCCTTACCGATTCAACGCCTTTCTGGTGCCCGAATATCCTGTCCATTCCATGCTGAATGGCCCACCGGCCGTTGCCATCCATTATCACTGCAACATGAGCAGGCAGCTTTTCGATATCAATCTTATCCTTCAATGACATACATTACCTTCTTCTCTTCCCGTCCACATCGTCATAAGTAGGGCAACCGGCCATTTTGTTGAATATTTTCCATGTAAGCGCAATGCCTGCAAATGAGTACCAGTCGTTGTTATGGAGCCATGCAAAATCCGATGGGGCAACCAGATCATTCAGGCCGTCAAAGTTATCATAAAAAGTTTTACGAAAACCATATTCTGCTTCCAACCCCATATTTTTATAGATATTCACTTTGAATCCGGCTGAAAAGGGGATCGCAGGCTGGAAGGCCATCGATCCTGTATTGATCATTACAAGTGCTGCACCGGCAGCAAAATATGGTGAAAAATCCCAGAACCTGCCCTCGGTGGTGTATGGAAGAAAATTAAATTCAAACTGAACTGCCAGTTCCCCTGCTGTCCCTGAAAATGATGCTGCCCTGTTTATCTGGAAACTGTTATTGAAATCGAGGTCGTCGCCCTTCAATCCTCCGAAAAAGATGTTGCCCCTGAGTGAGTGACGCGGATGAAAGTTGTACCTGTAAAAGATGCCTCCGGCGGGCATTGGCGAGTACATAAGCCTGTTCGGATTGATATCTCCCAGGTAAGATGAGACACCTGCAAATACACCATAATCAGAATTACGCTGTGCAGCAGCAGTAAGTGAAAGGCAGAATAAGAAGAAGATCCAAGGTGCTCGTTTCATTAAAAAAGGTCCGGCTCATTATCATCTGAAAGAGGGCAATCCGTTGGGCCCTGTTTTCAGCTTGTAGGTGACAGTGAAATTCAAAAAATAATAAACGTCGTTTGCCTTGGAATATTGTGAAGTATAGCCGTCAAGAAAATCAGTAAAGGCATACCTGCCCCCAACCTCAACACCGAAATTAAGGTTTGGAGAAAAGATAAGGGTCGCACCGAGGCCGCCCGGTATGACTGCAGAAAACCCACCCGTCTCCATTCCATGGTCAATGAGAGCATCATTGCCCTTTACACTGTAAGATACTCCTCCGACACCTGCAAATGCATAAAAATCAAGGGATCTAAGGAGCTCGAAAATAAAACGTTCTTTTCCTTTCACGAACAGGTAACTGTTCTCTGCCATGTTTTTTATAAAATAGTATTCTCCTATTAAAGCCGGTTCGAAAACTGAAGTAACTGCATCGAATTCCCTTCCTTCATTTGAGCCTCTCACATCGGTAGCATGAAACAGGGCATAAGTCATACTCACTCTTGCATTTATTTCCCTTGTGATCCTGAATTTAAGATTACCGTTCACATCAAATCGTGTCTGCCTGTAGGTCAGGTCACGTATCCCAAGAATATTCTTGGTCTGTGAGAATCCGCCGATATCACCGAAGAAGAATGACGGGCCAACTCCGCCAACTGCTTCCCATCTTCTCATTTTCCAGAGCTGTGCCTGCGAAAACGGAGCTGCAAGACAAATTATCAGAATGACCAGAATACTTCGTTTCATGACTTGAAATATTTATATTGTCAATACAAATATAATAATTTAATTTCTTTTATCCACACCCCACATCAGCCTGTTTCTCAGCGTACTGTAAAAATCCATATCTGTAAGCATGACAGTTTTCAGCTTTGTTCCGGCTTTTTCTATCACGATTTCTTCCGTAAGCGGAAGTTTCTTGAAGCGGAAATCGCATGTTACAAGAAATTCGTCAGCCCTGGCTTCCATTAACATTCTCAGTCTGCTGTTCCCTGAAAGCACGATCGGCCTTATGGTAAGGTTATGAGGAGAAATGGGTGAGATGATAATGCTTTCATCATCAGGGGAAAGGATAGGTCCGCCAACACTTAGGTTGTATGCCGTTGATCCTGTGGCGGTTGACATGATCAGTCCGTCGGCCCAGTAGGTGTTAAGGTAAACATCATCAACATAAACATTGATTGTAATCATGCTTACGTTCGACTTCTGGATCGTGATTTCGTTTAAGGCAGTGGCAGGTTCAGGTGCAAAGATGCCGTAAGGACCAGTGATCTGCAGAAGGGATCGTTCAATGATCTCGTACTTATTTTCGCATAGCATGTCGATTGACCTTCCGATCTCTTCACCCGGGATATTTGCCAGGAAGCCCATCCTTCCTGTATTTACTCCTGCCACAGGGACCCCGGAATCCTTCACCCGTAATACCGTCTCCAGGAAAGTGCCGTCGCCACCAACGCTCATTACCATATCCGGCTTATCCTTCAGATCATAAAAATCGATGAAACGCTGGCTTATTTCCCCCTCATAACCGGCTGATGCGCTTCCATTATTCTGAAACAACTGTATCACAATACCCCTTTTGCAGCACTCTTTTATAAGGTTCTGCACTCCATTTATTGTCCTGGCATTGTTATCCTTGCTGAATATCGCTACTTTTCTGAGCATTCCCGTTCACATATTAAGATACTTCATCAGAAGGTCAAACCTTTCTGAATAGAACCTGTCGATCGAGTCATTTGTGGTAACCCACGTCTTAACTTCATAATTATACCTCTCAAAAGTCCTTATCAGGGCAAACAGATCAGTGGTATTGACCTTAAGTGTCACCTCAAGCCTGGTGGATTCCGTGGGCGATGTAATATACATGCTCAACACCTTGATATTGTTGCCTTCCACTATCTGGGCAATCTGTGAAAGAGAATAGTCCCTTTCAATAAGCTCAAGGACAATAATGCCCCCCGGCTGGTCCATTGATGAGATGCCTGCTATGTGCCTGATCAGATCGCTGGTGGTGATTACACCTTTATAATGATTGCTGTTGTCAAGAACGGGGACAACAGACAGCTTCAGCCTTGCTGCAAGTCCAATAACCTCAAAAAGATGTTGGTTATCAGTTACATATGGCTTCAGGAGTGTAAGCTCATGGTTCCCGATAGGCTCTTCCGGCTGATTCATGTCATATATATCGGTATCGGATATCAGGCCGAGGAAATCCTGGTTGTTCACGATCGGCAGATGGGATATCCTGAATATCTCCATCCAGTTAAGAGCAGTCTGGCCTGTGTCAGATGTTTTCAGGGATGGGATTATCTCAGATATCAAATCATTGGCGATCATCAGGCTTAATTTTCATCTAATATAATAATAAATTGCCAGTTCTGTTAATTTTGCATTACATATACAATACGGTTAACTTACACATTTTATTATATGACCAAGCTGAGTGTTAATATCAACAAGATAGCAACATTGCGCAACGCGAGGGGCGGAAACATCCCCAATGTGCTGAATGCTGCAATCAACTGCCAGGTGTACGGAGCGGACGGAATTACCGTTCACCCCCGACCTGATGAAAGACACATCAGATATAAAGATGTGCTTGAGATCAGGCCCATCATCAGGACAGAATTCAACATCGAGGGAAATCCCTCTGAGAGCTTTATTGATCTTGTGCTTTCGGTAAAGCCACACCAGGTGACCCTGGTACCTGACAGGCATGATGCCATCACGTCAAATGCCGGGTGGGATACAGTGAAATACAGGAGCTTCCTTACAGATATTGTATCCACATTCAAAAAAGCAGGGATACGGACATCAATATTCGTTGACTCCGATACTGCGAACATTGAGAATGCAGCTCTCACAGGCACCGACAGGGTTGAACTATATACGGAACCCTATGCTTCGGCTTTCAGCACGAATGCAGCAGAAGCTGTCAAACCATTTGTAAGAGCTGCCCTGATAGCCAGGGATGCAGGCCTTGGCATTAATGCCGGACATGACCTCAACCTTGACAACCTTGCTTATCTTCACAAGAATATTCCATGGATTATGGAGGTATCAATAGGTCATGCGCTGATCGCCGATGCCCTGTATATGGGGCTCGAAAATACGATCCGGATGTATAAACGGCTACTGTCCGACTAAAATACCAGTGAAGCTTTTTTACAGGAAATACGGTGCTGGTCCGCCGCTGGTGATTCTTCACGGGCTTTACGGTTCATCAGATAACTGGATGACGATCGCCAGGAAGATAAGCAATAAATATACCGTCTGGCTGCCCGATCTGAGGAATCACGGAAACTCACCACACGATAGTGTCCATAGTTTTGAGGCCATGTCAGGGGATCTTCTCGAACTGGCTGAAGAGAATAACCTGGACAAATTCTTTCTTGCAGGGCACAGCATGGGAGGTAAGGTTGCTATCTCATTTGCGCTGAAATGGCCTGAAAAATTAAATGGCCTGCTGATTGCGGATGTATCACCCTTCACAGTCCAGGCTTCAGTATCCATGGCATATGATTACCACAGCAGGATACTCGGCGCTCTCCGGGAAAAGGACATTTCCGGCGCTTTATCGAGGCAAGAAATTGAAACCCTTCTTTCGGCCAGAATAAGTTCATCAAGGGACAGAGCCCTGATAATGAAGAATTTAAAAAGGAATTCTGATAATAGTTATTCCTGGAAGATCAATGCGCCGGTCCTGCTCAGGCATCTGAGGGAGATGATCGAAGGATTGGCATTACCACCGGTCGAAGAACATGGGATAACAGGTTTCCCGGTGATATTCCTGAAGGGAGAAAAGTCGGAATATCTTGATCAGGGGGATTATAGCAGGATCCTCAAATTATTTCCTGCCGCAGAGTTCAGGATTGTGAAAAATGCCGGCCACTGGATCCATGCTGATAATCCTGAAGCGGTGGCAGAGGCGCTGGGGGATCTGATGAAATAGGCTAAGTCGTTACCGACTCCACCTTGTCATCAGTGATTCCCGGAAGATTCCTGAATCGCAGGAGCATCCTGGCAATTGTCAGAACATCTTTTTCACAATATCTGACTATTCGTGAAAGGTCATGCTCCTCATAGTAGATCCTGCCTACCATGCTGCCGTCAGTTTCATCCTTGGGCGACGGTATGCCAAGGATCGTTGCCATGAGATCAAGGGAGGTAAAGTTTTTGTGATCACCGAATTTCCACAAATCCATTGTATCCAGAAGTTTCACCTCCCAGGGTTTTTTACCGGCATTGTCCAGTAGTTCAGGTATCACCAGGCTATGGACTATCATCCTCCTGGCAATATAGGGGAAGTCGAATTCCTTGCCGTTATGTGCACACAGGAGAGGCTCCCTGTTTGATTTTGAGAATCTGGAAAGCATTTCCGAGAAGTCGGTGAGAAGCTTTTTCTCGTCATCCCCGTAAAACGATTTAAGCCTGAAACTGAAAGGATTCTTTCCCCTGATAAAACCTGATGAGATGCAAACAATCTTTCCAAATTCCGAATAGATGCCGGCCCTTTCGTAAGCTTCAGCCGGTGTCTGATCGGGCAGCCGGAACAGCTTTGATTTCTTGTCCCAAAGTCCCTGCATTGCAAGACCCATCTCATCGAACGAGGATGTCTGCGGGACAGTTTCTATATCAATGAACATTATATCCTCAATCCTGATATTTTCAAGCATGGTTATGATTTTTTGCGTGAGAGCTGTTTTTCTATTATTGTAACGAGCACGTCAATGCCAACCAGGTTCTCCGCTCCTCCCGGAATAATTATGTCGGCATATCTTTTTGAAGGCTCAATAAACTGAAGATGTGAGGGTTTTACAGTCTCATAATACCTGTCAAGGACCATTCGGACATCACGGCCGCGCTCCTCAATATCGCGCTGAATAACCCTTCCCAGGCGGTCATCAGCATCAGCATCGACAAAAACCTTGATATCGAGCATGCTGCGCAAACCGCTGTCGCAAAGGATCAGAATGCCCTCAACCAGTACAACTTTTGCCGGTTTCAATGTAATTGTTTCATCTGATCTGAGGCAGGTCAGGTATGAATAGACCGGCATCTCAACGGACTTTCCTTCCCTCATCTGCCTGAGATGATCGATCAGCAGACTGAATTCAACCGAGTCGGGATGATCAAAGTTTATCTTCTGCCTCTCCTCGAGGGGAATATGCCCGTTGTCCTTGTAATAGGCATCCTGCGGCATCACAACTATCTGTCCGTCAGGGAAAACCTGAATCAGCTTCTTGACGACGGTGGTTTTTCCTGACCCGGTGCCGCCTGCAATTCCTACTATCAGCATTATTTATTACATTTGCTTTACCAAATGTAATAAAAAGTTTAAAGTGAACTAAAGGGTGGGGTGAGCTGAAATCTCTTAACTCATAACTCTAAGTACTTTAGGCACTTCAGACACTTTAGGCACTTATTTATGTCGGAGCTGTACCCGTTAAAATTTGAACCTGTCCTTAAGGAAAAAGTTTGGGGAGGAAGCAATCTTGTAGCAAAATATCACAAACCCGGCGATCCGTCGCTTCAATATGGCGAGAGCTGGGAGATATCTGCTGTCGCGGATAACCTTTCGGTGGTCAGCAATGGTTTTCTTGCTGGCAATAACATTGAAGAACTCATCGAAGTCTATATGGGCGACCTCACAGGAGATTCGGTTTTCGATAGATTCGGCAACGAATTCCCGCTTCTTATCAAACTCATTGAGGCACGGGAGGATCTGTCAATACAGGTACATCCTGACGATAAGATGGCCAGGGAAAGGCATAATGCGTACGGTAAAACTGAGATGTGGTATATCCTTGAAAGTGAAAAAGGCTCTAAAATCTTTACCGGATTCAGGGAACCCATAAACAGGGAAACCTTTCTGGACTCAGTGTCCGGCGGCGACCTGGCAAATCTTCTGAACATCGAAACGGCTGAGACAGGAGATGTGTTTTTTACCCCTGCCGGGAGGGTACATGCCATAGGAGCCGGCATTACCCTTGCTGAAATCCAGCAGACATCTGACATAACATACCGGATATTTGACTGGAACAGAAAGGGATATGACGGGAACCCGAGGGAGCTTCATAATGATCTGGCAGTGGATGCGATCGATTTCAAAAGCTCCGGAAATGAAAAGATCGTCAGGGATACTGTCCTCAACAGGACCGAAAACCTTGTAAACTGTGAATTCTTCACCACAAACATAATCAGCTTCAATGAAAGAATTGAAAAAGACTATAACCTGTTCGATTCATTTATAATTTACATTTGTACCGAAGGGGAATTCATGATCAGATGGGATGACAGTTCAGAACCGGTAAAAAAGGGGGAAACCGTGCTGCTTCCCGCAATGATCAAAGACGTGGTACTCGAACCTCTCATGGAATCCAAGATCCTTGAAGTGTTCATTAATACTGACTTATATCTCTCTAAATCAAATAATTAGAATTTATGAACCAAATAACTTCTCCTATTTTACTGCTTGCTGCGCTGGTGATTCTTGCCGGGTGCTCAGGAAAAGGTTCAGCCGGAAAAGGCCGGGCAGCTGATGCCGATACTGTATCAGTACCTGATACCGGCTATACAGGAATCAAACAGTACTTCAGCAATGAACGCATGCTTAAGGAGGTGACCTTCAGCAACGGTGTGCGTGATGGGTTAATGAAGACATATTACCCCGGGGGCCAGCTGTACCAGACATTCTGGTATAAAAACGGATTCAGGGAAGATTCATCTGTATGGTATTATCTTGAAGGCCAGGCTTTCAGGACAACACCATACAAAACCGATACAGTTGACGGAATTCAGAAACAATACTACAGGACAGGTAAGCTTAAGGCTAAGATCGGCTTCAGCAAAGGACTCAGGACGCCATTTCTGGAGGAGTATGACCATAATGGAAGGGTTATACGGACTTATCCGGAGATCGTCACAGAGATCATTGACGAATACGCTTCAAAAGGATCATACAGGATCGGCCTTTCAATGTCGGACAAAACGACAAAAGTCAAGTTCTACCGCGGCGATTTTACAGACGGCCGCTTTGATACGACACTTATCAGGAAGCTTGATGCTGTAAACGGGAAAGTATCGCTTGCATTGAGAAAATCGGATTCTGCAAAGCCCGCATACGTGGGAGTGATTGCCGAAATAGTAACACAGTTCGGAAACCGCCAACTCATTTACAGGAAGATCGAGCTTCCATACGGCGATCTGAACTGAAGACCGGAGATGATAATAAAAGCAGCATCCTATATTAAAAGCAGCACCCTGATAAAGCAGTGCCCGGCGCCGGACAGACCTGAATTCGGATTCATTGGACGCTCGAATGTCGGCAAGTCATCACTTATAAACATGCTGACCGGATGGAACAAACTTGCAAAGATTTCAGGTACTCCTGGCAAGACAAGAACGATAAATCATTTCCTTATAAACGAAGAATGGTACCTTGTGGATCTTCCGGGCTACGGATATGCAAAGGTTCCCACCGGGCTGCGTGATAAATGGACCAGATCGACCAGAGAATATATACTTAAGAGAGAAAATCTGGTATGCCTGTTTGTGCTTCTGGATTGCAGGCTTAAACCCCAGCAATCCGATATCGGTTTCATGGAGTTTCTGGGCCGGAATCAGATCCCTTTTGCCAGGGTCTTTACCAAAAGCGATAAGGTCAGAAGCCCTGAACTCAGGGAATCGGTCAAAATATATGATGATGAAATGCTCCTGAACTGGGAATCACTGCCAGTCACTTTTATTGCATCTGCCGTAAGGAAGGAGGGTAGAGAAGAGATCCTCGGGTTCATTGAAGAATCTATCAACAAGTTTTCAAAAAGGCCGGGAGTTAATCAGGAATAATTAATTTTGCATTGTCATTCTTAGGATTAACAGCTAAAATACCAGAAAATGTTCGGAAAAGCTCCCCTGAAAATTTTTTCATGCAGGTCGTCAAGGATCCTTGCTGAAAAGATTGCCAGCAGTCTGGGTGTGGAACTCGGGCAAAGTTCAGTTACTTCCTTCAGCGACGGGGAATTTCAGCCCTGCTTTGATGAATCTGTAAGGGGGGATATGGTCTTTATCATTCAGTCCACGAACCCGCCGGCTGAAAACCTTCTTGAGCTTCTCCTTATGATTGATGCCGCAAAGAGGGCATCTGCATACAAGGTGATCGCCGTCATTCCATATTACGGATTTGCCAGGCAGGACAGGAAGGACCGCCCCAGGGTTTCAATAGGATCAAAACTGACAGCCGACCTTCTAAGCACTGCGGGAGTCGACAGGGTAATAACTATGGACCTTCATGCTGACCAGATACAGGGATTTTTTAATGTCCCGGTTGATCACCTTTTCGGATCTGCCATTTTCGCTCCATATATTGAAAACCTGAACCTTAACAATCTTACGGTTTCAGCACCCGACATGGGAGGCTCAAAAAGAGCCAACGCCTATTCAAGATTCCTTCAGTCGGATATGGTTCTGTGCTACAAGCTCCGGAAAAAGCCGAATGTCGTAGAGGAGATGTCGATCATCGGGGATGTTGAAGGAAAGAATGTCATCATCATTGACGACATGGTGGATACCGCGAATACTCTTGTGCTTGCTGCCAACATGATGAAGGACAGGGGTGCTCAGAGCATAAGGGCTTTAGCCACTCATCCCATACTTTCCGGAAATGCCATTGAAAGAATCGAAGATTCCGCTCTGGAGGAACTTGTTGTGAGCGATTCCGTGCCTTTCAGTAACACGTCGAAAAAGATCAAAGTGCTCTCGATGGCGGAAATATTCGCAAAAACCATCCAGGCAGTGAATACCAACCAGTCGATCAGTACAAATTTTGTATTCTGATTCCTTTGTCATATATTTGCGTCCGATTTTTTAACGTGTAATGGGAGGCTGTCTAAAAGACAACCTTGAGTAGCACATAAAACACTAATAATGAAGACAATAGAAATCAAAGGATCACTCAGAAAAGAACTGGGTAAAAAAGATTCAAAACAGCTCCGCAAATCAGGCAGCGTGCCGTGTGTGATGTACCTGAAAGACAACAACGTTCATTTTTATGCTCACGAGAACAGTTTCATAAATCTCATTTATACACATGAGGCTCACCTGGTAAAGCTTAACCTTGACAACCAGGAATACAATGCCGTGCTTCATGCTATGCAGTTTCATCCTGTTACCGACAGGCTCATTCATGCCGACTTCGTCCAGATATTTGACAACAAGCCAGTCATTATCGATATACCTGTGACAGTTACCGGAGATGCAGAAGGAGTAAAGGCCGGTGGTAAACTGATCGTCAAGAAGCGGCACCTTAAAGTAAAAGGGCTTGCAGAAAACCTCCCTGAAGAACTTGTTATTGATGTAACCGGGCTTAAGATCGCTCACTCCATCAAGGTAGGAGATCTTTCATACGACAAAATTGAACTTATAGATCCGAAAATTACCACAGTTGTTACAGTGGCCACTTCACGTGTTGCCCTGAAGACTGAAGAAGAGGAAGCTGCTGAAGCTGCTGCTGCTGCCGCCGCTGCTGAAGGCGCTGAAGCTGCTGCTGAAACTCCTGGCACTGACAAGGAGAAGGAAAAGGGCAAGGAGAAGGAGAAGGAAAAGGGCAAAGAAAAGGAGAAAGACAAAAAAGCTTAGTCATCATTCCTGATAAGCAGGCACAATGAAGTATCTGATAGTTGGCCTGGGAAACATAGGTGACGGGTACGCTGATACCCGGCATAATATAGGATTTATGGTATTGGATGCCATGGCAAAGGCATCCAATGCTTTTTTTACCGACAGGCGTTACGGGTTCATCTC
>Ga0105099_10000523_pt1 | contig 26232 bp, 20 predicted proteins | sample PPLLak3cmMay2015_2_FD_79138 | JGI IMG/M metagenome (GOLD analysis project Ga0105099, IMG submission 79138) | Freshwater sediment microbial communities from Prairie Pothole Lake near Jamestown, North Dakota, USA - PPLs Lake P8 Core (1) Depth... | ecosystem: Environmental > Aquatic > Freshwater >... | reverse complement strand
CGAAAATCGGGCTCTTTTCCGGTATAGCGCTGAAAGGTGTCAAAATATACGAGAAGGACGGGAAGGGGCCTTTCGTTTCGTTTGCGGAAGCGCGCCTCCACTACCAGTTTCTGCCCCTTTTGTCCCGTCGGGTGGTGGTGGACGAGGTTGTTCTCGATACTCCTGACATCACTATCGTCAGAAACCTTGACGGCTCGTTCAATTTCACCGATCTGCTCCGGAAAGAACAACCGGAGATTCCCACCACAGAGAAAGAAAAACCCCCTTTTACCTTTGCTGTCTCCAAAGTCGAAGTAACAGACGGTCATGTTCGCTATGACGACCGGAAGGGGATTTTCGGCTTGCCGTTTACGTACAATCTGCAGGATATCGGCATCGAGATCATCAATCTCACTCCCGACAAGCCCTTTCCCCTGGAATTTGAGGCTACGGCACCGGGTATGGAACTCGGCTTCAGCGGGACCGTTGCACGGCTTGCCAACGGACCGTTGCTGGATGGCCAGGCCACAGCGACCGTAGCCGACCTGGCGAAGGCGTTGGCCGGCCTGCCCCCCGGGATCTCGGCCAAGCTCCGCTTGCTCTCGCCAACCGGCAAGATTTCAGCGAACATCCACCTTGCGGGTGAGGTCAAGACACCCCTTGCCATGCTCAAAGACGGTGAAGTACAATTGGAGGAAATCAAACTGGCGGCAGGCGGCCAGAATCCGGTGATTTCCGGGACAGTTGCTCTTGCCGACCGGTCACTTTCATCGCGAAACCTGGCCGTTATCCTGGGAAAAAACCGGCTGAATCTGCAGATGAAGACCTCTCCCCTGGACAGAAAGCCGCTTGCCCTTGAGCTGAATGCGAACAGCGAGTCGCTGGATATCAATGCGTTGACGTCAGCGAAAAAGATCAAGGCACCTAACTCGCCCGCCAAGGCAGGAGGTGACGGAGCGGGACCTGGTCCCCTGAAACTGCCGCTTACCCTGCGCGGTGCTGTCAATGTAAAAACAGTGACTTTCAAAGGACTTGCCGTGTCCGGGCTGTCACTCCGCTACCGGTTGAAAGACAATATCCTTACGGTTGAAGACCTGAAGGGGGGCATTGCAGGAGGTTCCTTTCTTGATACCGCTATGGTCAATCTCGGGACCCGCGGTTTTTCCTACTCGACCAGTCTCTCCCTGCACAGTGTTCAGGCCGAGAAGATCGTTGCTGTCTTCGCACCCAAGGCAGCCGGAAGCATCTCCGGGGTACTTTCGGCAGAAGCCGATCTGTCAGGCAGTGGCGTGACCCCGGTTGCCATGAAGCGGAACCTCACGGGAACCGGCTCTTTCGAAATGAAAAACGGTAAACTGACCGGCAGCGGTTTTATGAGCGAACTGGCCGGTTTCCTTGGCAGCGCGGATCTGCGGGTCGTCCGCTTCAGCTCATTCGCCGGGACCTATCGCATTAAAGGCGGGCAGGTCTATCTGGATTCCGCACTGGACGGTTCCGACATCCGCATGAAACCGCAGGGCAGGATCGGCTTCGACAAAAGCCTCGACCTGGACATCGACACCCTGGTCGCCCCGCGCATTACCGGCACCGTGGCACGCGGCACGGTGGGGAGTTTCGTCACCAACAATCAAGGTTGGGGTGAAATCCCCCTGAGGGCAACCGGCACTGTTGGCAAGCCCCGTTTCTCCCTGAGCAGCAAAAAGCTTGGCCGCAGGATTGGTGAAAAACTCGGAGAAACCCTCCTGAAAAAAATAGGGGATGGTACGGGCACCGAGCGGAAACAGGGAGAACAGGATCTGGGCACGACAATACGAGGAATTTTCGGAAGATAGTTTGTTGTCCTGAGGTCGATAATCCGGTTGTGAATGTCCCGGCCACTGTAGTAAAGTGCACGTCTGAACGTCTCCTGTCGTAATGTATTGGGACGGTATCGCTGCAGATCGACCCCGCAATAGCTTTGCAATAGCCTGCTAAACTCCATAGGGCCGACTTGACGGCTGACGAAAGATGTCCAGGAGATCGGTCAACCTCGAGAACTGAAACCTTTTTGCCATTTTCCTGAGGGGCGTTATGCAAAACAAATCGACGTGTACCTGGCTCGTTTGCATGACGACCACTCCGGAACGATTAACATCGCACTTTTTGTATCGTGTTCTCGATTCCCTAGTGTCACAAAAAACTTCGTGCCCGTTCAAACTCGTCCTATTCATACCGAATCGGAGTCTCCGAACAGGTATGCCGTACCCCGACCCAGCCTTTCTCTCTGCGCGATACGGCACGGAACAGCTTGTCATTCATCGCTGCGCAGATATGGGTCCAGCAACGAAATTTACCGGCCTGCTGACGTACCTTCCGCTGGTCGACGCAGACGTGACGCATATCTATATTGCCGATGACGATATTATTCTCCGTGATCATGTCTTTCAGCGAATGCTGGAGATACTTCACGTGAGATGTGCTCTGCAAGGCAAGCGTCTCTTCCAGCGAATGCTTGAGAAGCTTCGACTGCGGAGATCCCTACAAGACTATCGTCGTCTCGTACTCGCCAACGATGCCGGTTCACTTGACGGTATTGTCACGGTGGCCGGGTATGCGGGCATCCTTGCGCCACTGGGGTTTTTCAGGGACTTGGCCGCCGATGACAGACTTGCACAAGTTTGGGCAGATCTTGCAATAAACCGGCATCCTTGCTTCAATGTTGACGATATGCTCTTGTCGAAGCTGTTTCAAAGATTCAAATATATTGTTGAGGGAACAGGGATGAATCCGTTCACCGATGTTATGGACCGTGCTCTGACTGATGAGCACCCGGACTGGTTCGAACTCTGCAAGCACACACCAAGGGACTACGACACACTACAATGCCTGAACGTAATCTTACCGTAGCAAAACGCCCTCATATTACTTTTTCCTGCGTGAACCTCCGTTATGGAGGCAGCGAACGGGTCATGCTGGAGTATATTGCCAGCCTCGCGGAACTGCCTGTCGATATCAGTGTGGTCTTTCAGGATTACCCCTCTGAACGGTTCCAGGAAGATGAGCTGAGGGCGCGAAACCCTAATATCCGCCATGTGGTCCATCTTGAACGTTCCCTGGATGCCGGGCTGTGGCTCCTGAAGCAGCGTCCCGAACTTCTGGTTATCGTCTGGCCAACCCGTCGCATGCTGAAAGCCTTGAGGTTCCTGCATCGTTTCTGGCTTGGCCCCAGGGTGTTTGGTATCTTGCACGAGCACTACGAAACGCATTTGAGGGATTACCTGCCTGTGGCCCGTGTGGTGGAGTCGTGGGTTCTCTGCTGGGATTTTCGTGAAAGAGTCAGTGCCATGTTGGGACCTCAAGAGGCACAAGTCATACATCCCCTGTTCAGCTCATACCGGGGCAGTAACAGGAACCAGATTTCGTGTGAAGATGTTCGCGATCGGTTGGGTATTCCCCGGGAAGCCTTCTTGATGGGGTATCTGGGCCGCCTGGACCATCACAAGGGATTGAACAGACTTATTTCATTGGCGGAAATGCTGGAACCGCGCCTTGCCTCCCCGGTTCATGTCTTGATCGCAGGCCTCCCCCGTGAAGGGGTGCTGGAATCGTTGCATGAGGACCGGGAACGTTCACCACTGCGGGACAGGATTCATCTCAGGGGGGCGCAACCGGATCTTCTGGATCTGCTTCCAGCCCTGGATCTGCATGTCATGACAAGCCGGCAGGAGGGATTTCTGCCTTTTTCAACCTTGCAGGCCATGGAGAACGGCGTCCCCGTTGCGACGACGACGGTGGGCGGCTCATCGCAGGTGCTTGGTGACCGATCGGGCGTGCTGATGATTTACAAGGAAGATGACCAGCTTTCTGTGACTGATGAAGCTCTGCAGAACGCCGCAGCCAGGATTGCCCTGACATTCCAGTACCCTGGGGCCAGGGATCGACTTGGACTCATGATGGCTGCTCTGGCCCACGAACTTACTTCTAAAGCAGATAATCATCGCATTGTCCGGACCTTTTTTCAGGAGCTCTTGAGCGCAACAAGGTAAGCGGCGGCGTTCCGTACCGTTACTTGTAGCTGAACACGAATACTGTTTACACCGTTATGAGGTACTGTGTGGGAAAACGTCTCAAGGGAAGGTTGACAATTGATCTATACGGCCATCGGTTAGAAGCGACAGGTTGGACAACGTTTTCCAGCTGTTTTTCAAAAGCAATGGGAGAGTTTGCCCATGTAAATTACTGGACGGATAGTCGTTCGAAACTGCGAAAGTCGTTTTATAAGCAAATGTTGCGACTGCTGGGGCGAAAAAAGTTTTATGGAAACTTCGGGGTTGTGATTTCTGGTGGATCATCCCATCCACAAACTACCGCGTGTTGGAATGTGTGGGAAACTACCCGGCTTCCACTTTCGCAAAGAGAACTTTGTCTCTCTACTGATTATGTCTGGACACCATCTTCCTGGGGAAGACAAAATCTCACTGCTAACGGCATTCAACCGGAAAAAGTCTTCATTGTTCCCGCAGGCGTGGACAATGATTTTTTTACGCCAGGCCAAAAATATTCCGGTAAATTCAGATTTTTTATGGTTGGTAAGTGGGAAGAACGGAAATTCCAAGATGGGCTGATTAAAGCGTTTACTGAAGAATTTCATCCCAAAGAGGGTGTTGAGCTGATTCTCCACGCGCATAATCCATATATTCAAGGATTTTCGATGGAAAAGAAACTCGAAGACTTGGGAATATCAAACGTAAACAACATACGCCTCAGTGAAAAATGCGATCCAATATCATTGCGTGCACTGTATAGATCAGCCAATTGTTTTGTTATGCCGACAAGGGCAGAAGGTTGGGGACTTCCTATTTTGGAATCGATGGCCTGCGGAGTTCCAGCAATTGTTACTCGTTACAGTGCTCCAGTGGATTTTGTTACTGATGATAACGGCTATTTGCTTGATGTGGAACGCCTGGTTGATGCTCACGATGACGATTTTGCTATTCACTCAGGGCAATGGTTGAACCGGATATCCGGCATCTTCGCTTTCTCATGAGAAGGGCATTTGAGAGCCAGGACGAAGTTTTGGCTAAGGGGTGGACTGCTCACGAAGATGCTCAGCGTTTTTCCTGGAGAAACTCTGCACAAACTGCCTATCAAACTATTGTAAAACATCTTGGGGAAGTTCCGGGCTCAGGTTCGACTTTCTGATATTCTTCCCATAAAAGTCAATACATCTAACTTGACCACCCGAGGATGTCCATTTTTAGGGGCTTCTTATGGAATTCCAGTGACATCATGTTTGATTACGAGAGATGTTTCAGGGGTGGCAGGCGTGAACAAAAAAATGATAAAAATTCATGATGTCGATACGTGGCCAGAAGTTTGTGTGTTGAGGGGTACTTGAATGGGAAAAGTTGTTGTAATTGCCGAAATGATGTGGGTCGGCCATTATGAAACACAAATGAAATTATTTGTTCCGATACTACTGAAGAAGGGCTGTAGGGTTATTGTTTTGTGTCCCCAACCACAGGCTATGGAATGTTGGGTAGATAACGCGATTCCAAAGTATGTCGACAGGTTCTATGCCTCGTATTTCGCACTGGGTAAAGACAAAAGTTCTTTCAGAAAAATACTGCTATGGAGAAGTATCCGCGACCATATCCGCTTGGCTGAGAGGAGTACAGGATGGTCAGTTGATATTCTGCTTTTAACCTGGTTAGATGGCATGTTTCCCGATAAGCGATGGCAATCTCCATGTATCAGGTACTTTATGACGTATCCATGGGTTGGGCTGTATTTTTTGCCGGGTATCTTTCGAAGTGACGTAGAGATGCGTCAGCAAAAACGAAACCGTAAGATGAAGAGAAACAACGGTATTTTCAAATCTGATAACTGTTATGGCGTTGGTATTTTGGACGACGGCGCGTATGCTGACTTGTCAAAAAGTATAGGCAAAAAACCTGTTATTCTTGTGCCTGATGTAACTGATGAACAATTGCCGGACATTGCTGCGGATTGGGTTACTGAAATTCGTCAGAAGGCGGCGGGACGGCCAATCATCGGACTGATTGGGGTTCTGAATCCACGGAAAGGAGTCCTTAATTTTTTACGTGTGGCTGAGACACTAGCTCCTGATCAGTGTTATTTTCTGTTGGCGGGCGAGTTGAACGTGGAAGACTTTATTCCTGCAGAACGAGAAGAATTGAAAAGGCTTCTTAGTCTGGGAAACAGTGAGAATTGTTCTTTTATTTTGGAGTATATCGCTGATGCAGCGGTGTTTAACTCGTTGGTCAATCTGAGTGACATCCTCTACCTTGTGTATGATAAATTTTATCATAGCAGTGGGCTGCTGACGAAGGCTGCTGTATTCAGGAAGCCGGTTATCGTCAGTAAAAAGTATTGCATGGGAAAACGAGTAGAAGAGTACAAACTGGGGCTTACTGTTGCAGAAGGCAAATTGGCTGAAATTTTAGAAGCGGTTAACTATTTGATTGATGTTCGCAACAGAGAGACTCTCTTGGAGAGAGCGGAGTTTGACCAATATCATGCGGTAAACAACCTGCCGATGCTGGAACAGAAACTTTGTAGACTACTCCGGCTCTAATCTGGTTGTGCATTGAAAGTGCGGAAATGGAGGGGGCTAGTATGAAAGCTCTGGTTGCCGGGGCAGGCGGATTTATCGGTCACCACCTAGTTAACAGGCTCAAAAAAGAAGGCTATTGGGTCAGGGGCGTTGATCTCAATTATCCTGAGTTTGAAAAAACAAAGGCCGATTCTTTTGTGATTGCAGATCTGCGGAGTCCGGGGTCATGTCTTGAACTTATGGATGAACAGTTTGATGAGGTGTTTCAGTTAGCTGCAGATATGGGGGGAGCCGGGTATATTTTTACCGGGCATAATGATGCCGCTATCATGCAAAATTCAGCGATGATAAATTTGAATATGGTAGAAGCATGCCGTCTGAACGGTAGCAAAAAATTATTCTATGCTTCATCAGCCTGTATTTATCCCGAACATAATCAGGATGATGCAGATAACCCTGTTTGCTCGGAAGACTCTGCATATCCTGCCAACCCGGACAGTGAATATGGGTGGGAAAAGCTGTTCAGTGAACGTCTCTACCTGGCGTATTGCAGAAATTATGGGATCGACGTGAGAATTGCACGATTCCATAATATTTTTGGTCCGATGGGAACATGGCAAGGGGGAAAGGAGAAAGCTCCCGCCGCGCTCTGCAGAAAAGTTGCAATGGCTGGTGACGGCCCAATTCAAATATGGGGGGATGGCTATCAGACCAGGTCATTTTTATTTATTGACGAGTGTATTGAAGGAGTGATGCGACTCATGAAATCATCCTTCACGGGCCCAGTCAATATCGGTTCTGAAGAAATGGTGACGATTAACCAGTTGGCAAATATGATCATCACATTATCCGGTAAAAAATTGTCAGCCATACATATTCCTGGTCCGCAGGGGGTTCGCGGGCGAAGATCCGATAATTGTCTGGTCAGGGAAAAACTTGACTGGTCACCCCAACAGCCTCTTCTCAATGGGTTGATAGCGACCTATCAATGGATTGAAGAACAGATTGCTTTTTCAGAAAATAAATCTGTCCTAACGAGAAAGAAAACTCTCCGTTAGAATCAGCTAACTGCCTAAGCAGAGTTCTACACGTACATGCACTACTTCTACCAAGGTCTTGTTCCTCATTGCCATGTCTGAAAGAAACAAGGGATATACGAGTGGCTGGATTGCTCTCATTGGGCTCTTCAACGACCTCAATAACAGGCTAAAATTTCTCAGGGATTGTTGTTAAAGAGAACTTGAGCGCCCCGGTTGTCTGTTCTGATTCTGCAGGCAGGGAAAATTTTCTCGGAAGAATCTAGTACTATGCGGACCTTGTAAGGATATGTTCCGATACGGATACTTTTAATCCCGAAGCGATTTGCCGGAATAAGATTTCTCTCAAGTGAGTTTTTGACCCCGAATAAATCAATTACCAAACGCTGAGGCCTTGTCAGCTTGAAGAACTTTAAGTTGTCATCATCCAGACCGTTCAGAGCTATTTCTATTCCATTCTGAATAAAATTAATTCCATACACGGTATTCTTCGTAGTGCATTGCCTCTGTATTTCGTCGGTGTTCCTGGATATTTTGTCGGTCTCCGGGAAAACAACAGGTTTTGGCGTTCCGGTTTCTGGTAGGGGGGAACCTGGTGAGGAAACTTTTGAGTCGACAGCGGGCGAATGTTTGAAATTTGCCGGCATTGTGGTGTTGTCGCGTCCGAACCGGTCAGTAGTGTCCGTGTGCTCTTTTGGCTGATTGGTGTTTACGGTTTCAGCTTTCGGGACCGCTCCGTCGGGTTTTGTTTCGACACCTGCCTGGATACTTTCCTGGGGGGGCGTAACGGTCAATAGTATCGCATTGACGCGGGAAGGATCCGTTTTTGCGGAAAATGCAACGCTCCGCTTCAGCTTGAATATAACCCGTGTAAATATTCGACCATCAGTTTCTTTTTTTATAATATCAATCTGGCTGACCAGAGAAGTATTGATTTTTACGGGAGGCATGAAAGGACTGAGTACATCTGAGTAAAGGTCAACAACTGCCCGGGGTGGTTCGGCAATGTTGTGAAGTGAATATTTCAGAGGCTTGTTTGCAAGAATAGCTATTTTGGTACTATTTTCAGAGATTATTATATCCTGCAAGATTGCCTGAGTATTTTCAAGCCCGTGTTTTTTGCCGAAATAAGTGCCTTTTGTGCAACTTGTTTGGCAAAGAAGAAAGGCTGCCATCAGAAAAAGTATAGCCGTTGCCAAAGAAGTGCGTGGCCCGGTGCGTCGTGTAGTCTCCTCTCCTGTAGTGTAAAATATCTGGTCCATTGGTTTCCCTCTGTTCAATATTCGTCTGAAAACTTTATTTCTCTTGCTTAGATCTGGATAAAAATTCTTCTAAAACTTTACTGAATAATTCTCGAACTTCAAGTCGCATTGTTTTGTTAGGATAATATTTGTTCAGTACCCCCGCTGTCTACGAGAGAAATTTCTGCAAATAAAAAAAGTGGCTTAAGCGAAATTATGGTGTTCACTGTTCAACAACCCTGCCTTGAGTTCGGTTATGGAAAATAGAAATTCATTTTCCCGGTACTAAAGTGTCTTGCTGAAAAACATTCAAATAAAAATATATTAACATTGTAGGCGGGTTGATTGTGAAAATTCTAATTCTGTTTGTGACAAATCTATGCTAGTTACTAAAAATAGATTATATTGCAATAGTATTCCATGCTAATAATTTATATATCATAGATTTTGTATCATGTTTTATGTGTATTCTGAAGGGTACGCCACTTGACATTGATCAATTGCACTTTACAGTTATTGTCAGAAAGATTGTGTGGATCAGAAAGTGCGCCTCAACCACCCTGATAGAAACTTCTTCAACTCTGATGCGCTTGCTGCTTTAAAGGGCATAGGCAAATCATCTAATAACTTCTGAATTTTTGCCCTTACCGATACGCTTACTCCCGTGGTCTTCACCGTCTTCCTAGTTATATCAGGCCTGAGGTGCCACGAAAGGTTGGTACCTTTGGTAGTGGAGAATGAAGATGTCGCAACGAAAAATCCTCGTAATTTGCATGAATACCATGTCCAAATTCCCTGCGAAAGAACTTTGCAAAGAGGGGTGGGAGCTGATAACGACTACGGATATCGAGTCGGCAAATTCCTGCCTCAAAGAAATCCAGGACTGTTATATAGGGCTGTTTTTTCTTGAGAATTTAGCGGCCACAGTCCTGGAAAAATTTGAAGAACTCCTCTTGCTGGGCAGCCATATGGAATGGATCGCAATTGTGCCGTCCAGTTTTCTGCAATCTGAAAATTCCGGCAGGTTTATTCTTGAATATTTCTACGATTACCATACCTTGCCATTGGACATGCCGCGCCTGCTGGTTACTCTGGGACGAGCCTTTGGCAAGGCCCGCCTCAAAAGCAGTCTGGCCATCCAAAACCCTCATATCGGTGAGTTTCAGATGATCGGAATAAGTCCGGTTATGCAAGAACTCTATGCCAATCTTCGCAAGATCCAGAATACCGATTCATCCGTCCTGATCAGGGGCGAAAGTGGTACCGGCAAAGAACTGGCTGCGCGGGCGATCCATCAGCATTCGGCGCGTAGTCGAGCACCTTTTGTCGCGGTAAATTGCGGGGCGCTGCCCAGCCATCTCATCCAATCCGAATTATTCGGCCATGAAAAAGGCGCATTTACCGGTGCTTTTCAACGTAAGTCCGGGCGAATCGAGTCAGCAGCGGGGGGGACAATTTTTCTGGATGAAATAGGAGACCTATCCCTGGACCTGCAGGTAAACCTGCTGCGCTTTCTGCAGGAAAAGACCATCGAGCGGGTTGGCTCGAATGAAGCCACAAAGGTTGATGTGCGCGTGATTGCAGCCACCCACGTAGATTTGGAAAATGCCTTGGAAGAGGGCCGATTCCGAGAGGACCTCTATTACCGGCTCAATGTCCTTAAATTGAAAATTCCCCCGCTGCGCGAACGGGACGGAGATATTGAACTGCTGGCAAGGACTTTTTTCGAGGAATTCGCGGGAGAAAGGAATCATACGGTCAAGGGTTTCAGCAAGCAGGCTCTGAGAGTTATGTCTGTTTACGATTGGCCGGGTAACGTTCGGGAAATGATGAATCTCATTAGGAGCGCTATGGTGATGTGCGAGCACCGCCTGATAACCCCGGCTGATCTTGGATTGGAGAAGCGAGCAGCACCGCGGAATGTGATATCACTGGATGACGCCAGAGATAAGGCGGAACTTGAGGTTATTCTACGCTACCTGGATATTAACAATCGCAATATATCAAAAACGGCAAAAGATCTTGGGGTATCACGTGTAACTCTATACAGACTTATCAACAAATTTAATATCATAGTTTGAGTGAATCTTTGCTGGTAAACTTCCGACTGCTGTTTATTCGATGAAAAAGGAGGGAACAAGATGAAAAAAAGTTTGCATTTATCTGTACTACTCTTCGCAGTCAGTATGACTCTCCCTTGTTATGCCGGGAATCCGCCCGGCCAGTCACAAGTGGATGATGCAAGTCAACTCAAGAAAATTGTCGAACAACAGGGCCAGCAACTGAAGGAACAACAGCTTCAAATCGAGAAACTGCAGCGACAATTCGGAGCGGATGATCGGTCACTTGATATCAGGGGAGGCGCTGACACTGGTCAATTCCCGAACCAGGATGCCCCCGTGGAAACAAGGAGTAATGAGAAAGATGCAGGTGGAAAACAAGCAGCCCAGTCGCAGGATCAACTCCCTTCGCAACCTGTAGGCCGCCCTCCGGAGAAACCGGTCGTATCTAAACAGTATAAGGAGATTGAAGCAATTTTTGCCCGGCAAGGAGTACTGACACCCAAGGGTACGATTGTCCTCGAGCCTTCCTTCCAATACGCTTTTTCCTCATCCAATCGGGTTGTGCTGAGCGGGTTCACCATTGTCCCTGCAATTACCATCGGCCTCATAGATGTCCAGAGCGTCAATCGGAACACCTATATACCGGCTCTCACCTTGCGCTATGGCCTGACAAACCGTCTCGAAATGCAGGTTTATGTGCCTTTTGTTTACCGGGATGATTCTTCGGTGGAAACTGCGCAAAATGTCCCGGACGCAACTCAGCAGGTCTTCAATGCCCGAGGCCATAATCTGGGTGACGTGCAGTTCGGCCTTCGCTATCAGTTCAATATGCCAACCGGCAGCGGCCCGATCTTCATAGGCGGTTTGCTTGCCAAAACACCTACGGGAAAAGATCCTTTCCATGTCCCCATCGATTCCCTCGGTAATGAGGAAGAGTTGCCAACCGGAACGGGTTTTTGGGGAATTCAGCCGAGCCTTTCGGTGATCTTCCCTACTGACCCGGTGGTTTTTTTCGGTTCGGTCAACTATCTGTATAATTTCCAGGCTGACCAACCCATTAATGGCGTAAAAACAGATATCGAGCCAGGCGGCACGTTTGGCTTAAATTTCGGCATTGGTTTTTCCTTGAACGAAAAGACATCATTCAGTGTCGGCTACGAGCATTACCTGGTAATGCCGACTGAAATACACAACACCTCTGTTATTATTGCGCCAACGGCAACTCAGACAACCACGCTGGGAAGCCTGGTATTCGGGACTTCGTATCGGTTGAGCAACAGGGTCAATATCAATTTTTCTCTCGAAGCTGGTATTACACAAGATGCACCTGATATCCAGTTGACATTGCGGGTTCCGATCAGTATTTAAATCTTTTCAAGTCCATTCACTGAAGCGGAAAGCCAGGTAAGGGCAGGAAAAATTCATGCCTTGACCTGGCTTTTCTGTGTCTTCCATCAGTGGATTTTTGTTTTGAGAAAAAAGTCTGTTCCGCAGGGTTCCTGAAAATACCATGTACCATGTAGTTCCTGATTGAAGTGCAATGTGGAAAGAATGCCGGAGAGGGGAGGCCTATCGTATCGTTTTCGATACCCTCCCAAAGATCTTGTTCAGGGCAGAAAGATTTGAATTGTGTCGAAATATTTGAGTATGTGAAGATTTCAGCAGGTAGAATCTGGTCGGCAGCTTGAGGCGGAGGGGATAGTTATTGTTGAGACATTCTCCGATTACCCTATGTGAAAGTTGCAGCATGGTACTATTTTACTTGACCTTCTTTCGCACTATTCATCCCCTCTACCCTTTTGCCCAATTCTCTGATAGGGTCACGACCTATTACCACCCATCCGGAGGCCCTGCGAAAGGATCTGATCCTGCCCGCGGCTATTAACTCACCGAGCAGGTAATCCGGCACGTCCTGACACTTGTCGTCATCATATGTGAATACTGGGATTTTCTTCATGCAGGGACCTAATCCAGATGCGCGGCAGATTTACCCTAAGTCCGACAGGCTCTAGTGCAGCATATTGATGAATTGCTGCTTGATGTTTGAGGTCATGTTCAGTTGGCGGAGCATGCTGAGACTGTTCACTGTCGTGTTTACAATGGTAATATTCTGGATTACCTTCTGGTCCAAACTGTTCTGGATCAGTGTCAGGTTTCCGAGGTTTTGTACGAGAGTGGTGCCGCCGGATTGTTGATTCGGCACATTTTCCTGTTGGACAGGCAGCTGGATTCCGGAACTTTGTACGATAGTGCTATCATTGTTCGGTGCATTGCCGGTTTCAACGTTAGATGCTTGGCCTGTCGCGGGTTCTGACGGTATGTTGTTGACTTGCAGTGAACCGGTCGTGACATTTTTGAGTGAGTTGTTTACATTCGTTATATTCGAAATATTGAGAGAATTGACTGTTTGCAGCACACCATCAACTAACACAGCTTTAATGATTCCCAGTGAAATCTGCAATCCGCCGTTCGTTACAAATCCGCCGCGCATTGCATCTAACTCGGGGATTGTTACAGTCTGCCGGTTCGCAAATATATACTGGTCTGCAAAAGCCGTGAGGTTCCCCCCCAGCACGAAAATCGCTGTCAACGACGCGGCCGAGGCTAATCTTTTATTCCATAACCTTTTCATTGACCGACCCCTCCCGGCCCCGACATCAGCATAGTAGTATTTGCCAGGGCACTGTCTCTCAAGGCGAGACCCAGCGGTGCTTTTTCCTTTACGCGACGCCATTCTTCCATTCGGTTGAAATTGTTTGTTGTCAAAATGTTCCTGTTGCGAATGATAAATACCAGACCATTCCACATTTTTTCAAACTCTTCTCGCGGGATAATCCTGGTTCCCAAAGATGGATCTCCCACCAGCACATTTTTGTCGGTCACGCCTTTCACCACCACAAAATGGTTGTAGCCTTTGGTATTGATCAGAACGATTGCCGGTGCCTCTGCGACTGCCAACTGGTCCAGCGAGACATAAAAGCCGTCCGCATTGTAGCCGTTGGCTTCAAGGTACCGTTTCATGTCAAGCAGCGAAAAGCCCTCACGGCGTATCTTTGCCTGATCGCCGTGTTTGTACATCCAAATAAAGACTTCCTGTTCGGTGACCGTGTCTTGGTAATGAAAGGTAAGCAGGGATGCCAGCGCTGCTGAGCCGCAGCTGAAATCATACTGCTGGCGGATTGTCGACAGGTAACGCGCCTCTTTCAGGCTCGTTACCTTATCAACAGTGAAGCTGCTGCCTGATACGCCAGGTACTACAACCGGGCCTGCCTCTGCTTGAGAAACAGTTGCTGTGAGTGCAAATGTCAGGAGTCCCGTTTTAAGTGCCGCATACCGTTTCATGGCATCCTTCTGATCAGTTTACGAGAACATTGACAATAAGGTCATTTTGAATAAGCACCTGATTGCCTGAGTTCTGAATGACAGTGGCAAATCCGTTCATGTCTTTAAATGCTTCGCCGGCTATTGAATTGTTGCCCGTCAATGACTGACTGTTGTCACCAACAGATATTGAGTTGTCATTCAGGTTGCCGTTCATACTAACATTACTGACTATTGTGTCCAATTTTTCAATCTGCAAGGCCTGTCGTCCCGACAGGGAGCCCAGATTATCGCTCGACAGGGCTGGTCCGAAGCCGGAAATATCCATTGAAGACTGCTCTAGTACCGGAGTCGGAGAGGCTTGCTCCGCATTCGACACATGCGCAATCAGCACACTGCCGCAGAGAGCAAATATCGCTAGCAAAGATAACATGAATTTTCGCATCTTCTCCCGCCTCCTCTTGAGTTACGTGACTTTCGGAAGTCTGGTGGCGGGGCGACCGCCACCAGATATCGGCCTGCAATTACTGAACTGTCCCGGGATTATTCACTGTTGCCTGAACATTTACTGACTGCTGGAACAGGGCGTTAATTCCAGTGTTCATGGCGACAGAGTTAATTCCGTTAGCGGTTATGGAACCGGCCAGGTTGTTAGCACCGGTTGCAAGAGAATACGACGCCGCCTGTACCACACTGTAATCGCCAGTAGTTGCAGCGGCATGCTGTTCAGAAGTGTTGGCTTCACTTGCCAGGTTGGCTCCGAATGCTTCGTTTTCTGATTTGGCCTTATTGGCGCCGAGTGCCAGGTTGGCTTGGCCCGACTCGTTTTTCCCGAGTGCGAAGTCAGAACCGTTCGCTTCGGCGTCGACATCATAAGCGTTGTTATCGGCAGTTGCCGTCTCTCCACCCTGCAGTGCGCCATTACCCTGCAGTGCGCCATTACCTTGCAAGGCACCGTTACCCTGACCTGTGCCGTTAGCCTGCAGTGCGCCATTTAATCCGGCCGCCTTGTTCTTCTGGGATGAGAGGTTAACTGCGGACCCGCCCTCGTTACCGTATGCTTTCATCTCTGTACCGTTTCCGAATGAAATCTCGTTGTACGAAACTTCACCATCCAGAATACTGGTGGCAACTGCAACCCTGATATCGGAAATGTTGATGCTGTCATCCACGATTGCTATTGAACCGTTGTTTGCTACAGCATTGTCAGCGCCAAATGCTACAGCATCGCCGTTGTTACTGGATTTGTCATTGGCGATGTCGGTCAGTGTATTGCCATTCACGCTGTCTTTTACCGCAATTGAATCGTCAGCCGCGATATTGTTGCCGTTGAGACTGTCACTTGTGGCGATGGATTGATCATTCGCCGCTGCCTTGCCGCTTACATCGTCGTTCAGCAGTTTGTTGCCGTTGAGACTGTCACTTGTGGCAATGGATTGATCATTCGCCGCCGCTTTGCCACTTACATCGTCGTTCAACAGTGCGTTGTCGTTGAGGGTGTCATTTACGCCGACCGCGGTGGAACTATCGACGGCAACAGGTACTACAACGTCCAATGCCATAACTTTTCCTGAAACCCCAAATGTCAGAAGTGCAATTACTACCGGAACTGCTACCGAATACTTTTTCATAACTACCTCCTCTTTCTTTGTTTTATAGGGCACGGTACCATGCCAGCGCTGTTATTTTTTTAGTAGGCAAATCCTGTGCCAGTGATTATTGGCGATGTAACATTCTGATATGGTTGGGTAATTTGATTGCACCACTGAAGTTGTCCGTTGATTGCGACATGCCGGCTGTAAAGATGCCGTTACAGTTTTTACTGCTTGTATGAGCAGTGCCTTGTAGCGTGGTTATCTATAAGGGGAATTGAAGCTCAACGTGTTCAGCAATAGTGTAAAGAGTATGATACATACGCGGTTCCAGCTTTACGTTGACAGGCTTAACTGTAAGTACCTAAAGGATAAAATTGAATATTAACGGTAGCGGGAGAGGGAATTGCCTCGTGGTGTACATGGGGGCATTAACAAATGGGGGCAGCGGGGGGTGATACATAGGTATTAATTTTTCATGCTGAGATGAAAGTAGTGAGATAATTCAGGAATATTCCCTGACAGGTGCTACTTATTGATCGAGTAGGAAAAATGAAGAGTCGGGCCGGAACGGGTCAAAAGCTGTATTAAACGGCGGCCGCTTCAGCGGCGCTTCTTGCCCTGGAGTCTGGGCTGCTTTTCAGCAGTTTTAAACTCGGGTTCATAGCCGACAATGAAGCTGGTTGTGGTCTCATTGCGCATACTGAAGAAATGCGCATTGTCTTTGTCAAAGGGGCAGATCGGCATGCTGCATGGTTCGAAGCCGAATTTCGCGTAGAAGCAGGGCGCACCCAGGACAAACAGCGGCTGGCTTTTGATCCCTTCCTGTCGCAAGGCAAACCTCAGCAACTCTGAGCCCACCCCCTGCCTCTGAAAGTCCGGCATCACGGCCATGGGTGCCAGGTGCAGGCCGCAGATTTCTTTGCCGTGATAGGCATGGGAAAAGGCCAGGTAGGCGATGACCTTGTTGGTATGAATACAGACCCATTCGTACGGCGGTTTGCCGTTTTCGTGGAGTTTCTGCACCAACTCCGCTTCGTAGTCGCTGCCGGGAAAGGCGCGGCGCAGGAGCGCATACACTTTAACGCGGTTTTCCTCTGTTACTTTCTGGATTTTCATGGTTATCGTCCCTGTTGTCTAAAGGTACGCAGGCTTGACTTCCTTTTTGTTTTTCCACCAGGCTGCTAATTCTACTTCGTCAGATTATCAGCAGACTTTAAATCCCCCCTGCCCCCCTTTCACAAAGGGGGGGAATAGGGCACGAATTTCAGCCTCCCCCTTTAGGAAAGGGGGATTGAGGGGGATTTTAACAGCCGTCAAAAGCGATGGAATGCACATACCGGAAAATCTGACAATGTAGAATTAATACAGCCTCAGTTGGCCATCCTCGTCGGCCTCGAATTCTCTCATCTCCCCGGGCGAAAGCGGTATCTTCAGGGCAGGTGGAGTCGGCTCAGGGATAGGCTTTTCTTCCTTGGTTGTTTCCTTGCTTTGAACAGCTGTGGTTGCCCGTATCCCGTCCGCTGCTGCCCGTTTTGCCAGTCTGTCGCAGCGCTCATTGAAGGGGTGTCCGGCATGCCCCCGCAGCCATTCCCAGCTGACCTTGTGTTTGGCCTCCAGGGAAACAAGCTGCTGCCAGAGGTCCTGGTTGAGGAGCGCATCCGGGGTATACAGTCGACCTTTGCGGATCCAGCCCTGAATCCATTGGCTCATGCCCCGGACCAGGTACTGCGAATCGCTGAACACGCGTACCGTCTTCGGGTTGTTCAGGGCTTCCAGCCCCCGAATCGCCGCCAGCAGTTCCATCCTCTGTGAGGTGGCTGACGGCTCAAAACCGCTCAACACCTTTTCATTCTCCCCATAACGGAGGATCACGCCGTAGCCCCCCGGTCCCGAGGATTGTCCCGAGCCATCGCAGTGGATTTCGACCACGCCCGCTGGGGGTGGGGTGAAGGCGACCGCCAGTGCCTCGAATTCCAGTTCACGCAACAAGGGAATCAAGTCGGAGAGATTCGGCCGCTGCCGCTGCAGATCTGCCAGGGTCACTTTCAGGTCAACATCATACCTGACGGTCGCCAGGGTTTTCGAGAGCAGGGCCTGATCCTGATAGGATTGTAAACTTTCGCGGCGCTTCTTGCCGTTGACCAGATCTTTCCAGCGGAAGACGCCTTCCAGGGAGCCGAATTGCTTGACCAGCTTGGCGGCTGTTTTTTCGCCGATTCCCGGAACGCCCGGGATATTGTCCGCGGTGTCGCCGGCCAGCCCCAGGACATCGGGTACCAGTTCGGGGGGGACGCCAAAACGCTCAAGGACTTCCAGCGGTCCCGAACAGCAGTCCTTCATGGTGTCCAGCAGGCAGATTCTCTCTCCGACAATCTGCATCAGGTCCTTGTCGCCGGTAACTACCGTTACCCGGAGTCCTTCCGCGGCAGAGCGGCGGGCCAGGCTGGCAATGACATCATCTGCTTCAAAACCGGGGGCTTCAAGGGCCGGGATATTCAGTGCCTGCAGGACCTTCCTGATATACGGAACCTGCAGGACGAGATCCTCGGGCATGGCGTCGCGATTGGCTTTGTATTCGGGATAGAGTTCGCGGCGGAAGGTTTCCTCCCGCGGACGGTCGAAGACCACGGCCAGGTACTCGGGGCTGTGTTCCTGGAGGAGGCACAGCAGCATCCTGGTAAAGCCGAACACGGCATTGGTCGGCATGCCGCCGGAGGTGGCAAGGTCACGGACACCGTAATAGGCGCGGTAGATGTAACTGGAGCCGTCCAGCAAAAACAGTTGTGGTGATTTTTTCACAGCTTCTCCCACCGTGTGTATTGTGACTTCGAAAGCCGCTGTTTCAGCTTGAGAGAAAGGGGGACAGGCAGCTGCGGAGCCAGTCCCCGGGTAAACCGATTATACGATGGTGCCTATTTCAGCTGAATAGTCGAATTTTGAAAAAACGGCCCTTGATTTTATTACTCGTCAGGCGAGCCAGGGCGAGATTGGCGCTGGCCCGGCGGATGGCAACGTAGGTGTGAAAATCAAAGACATTGATCGCGCCGACCTCGCTTGCCGGAATTCCTGCGTCGCCGGTGAGGGCACCGAGGATATCGCCGGGGCGCAGCTTGTTTTTGCGACCACCGTCGATGCAGAGGGTGACCATCGGCGCCTCGTGAGTTGCGGATGACGGCATGGCCAGTGTCTCCAGCTCGGCGCGGGGAATGGTTTCGCCAAGATAGTCTTCAATCGCAGCTACCCGCCGATTCTCCGAAGCAGTCACCAGACTCAGGGCCAGCCCTTGCTCTCCGGCGCGACCGGTGCGGCCGATGCGGTGGATATGTACCTCAGGATCGCGGGTCAGCTCGTAATTGACCACGGCAGTCAGGTCCTTTATGTCGATGCCGCGTGCCGCAACATCGGTGGCGACCAGAATGGAGACACTTTTGTTGGAAAATCGTGCCAGAACCTGGTCGCGATCGCGCTGTTCCAGGTCGCCATGGATTGCCAGCGCCGAGAAACCGCGCTCGGCAAGCGCATCGGCTACCTCTTGGCACTCTTTCTTGGTGTTGCAAAAGACCAGGGTCGATTCGGGATGGTAGTGGCCGAGAATCCGGGCTAGAGCGGCAAGACGCTCTGAGCGTTCCACCAAAAAGAAGAGTTGCCTGATCTGCCCGCCATCGTGGAGCGCATCGACCTTCACAAACACCGGTTGCTGCTGCACCGTTGCGCTCATGGCGCTGATCGACTCGGGGTAGGTCGCGGAAAAGAGCAGGGTCTGCCGCTGATTCGGAGTGGCGGCGATGATGGTGGTGAGATCCTCCTGAAAGCCCATGTCGAGCATGCGATCGGCTTCATCGAGGACCAATATGCTCAGGGATTTCAGGTCGAGACTGCCGCGCCGCAGGTGATCGAGAATCCGCCCGGGAGTACCGACCACGATATGGGCACCGTGTTCGAGGGAACCGAGCTGGGGCCCGAAAGGGACGCCGCCGCAGAGGGTGAGAATCTTGACATTGTCGGTGGCGCGGGCGAGTCGCCGTAATTCCTTGCCGACCTGGTCGGCGAGTTCGCGGGTCGGGCACAACACCAGCCCCTGGATCCGGAAGCTGGCCACGTTCAGTCGCGAGAGGAGACCGATGCCAAAGGCGGCGGTTTTGCCGCTGCCGGTCTTTGCCTGGGCGATAACATCGCTTCCTGCCAGAATCAGCGGCAGGCTGTGGGCCTGAATAGGGGTCATCTCGCTATAACCGAGGGAGGCAAGGTTCTGGAGCATCGACGTCTCTATCGGTAGGGTGTCGAAGGTGGTTGGGTTCATGGGTTGTTTTCTTCCAAAGGGCGTATCCGGGTTTGGCATTCCGGGAAAAAAGAAAGAAGCCTCCTTCTCCGTGGTCGTTCCGTGAACACGAAGAAGGGGGCTTCATGGATGGTTTTGGAAGTTTATGTCACTTGAAGTGGAAATGCAAGGATCAAGTCGTTTTGGAGAGTTCGAGATTATAGATAGAGGTCAAACCAGAGAGCACAAGAAACAAAAAAAGGGCTTGGCCTTAACAACCAAGCTAAGCCCTTATAAAAGTGACTCCCCAGCGCGGATGAATCTGGGCACCAGTCAGAAAATCTATTGCTCTGACCAAGGGAAGTGCTCAACTCATTTTTCCGGACTTGCGTGTCTTCCTCACTACAAGGAAAGAGGCTGGCAAGATTCCAGTGCGGGATTTGAGTCGGAAATGACTCAATTAATTCAGATTACCGAATATCATTTCTTGTCTCGCCAATAGTTGTTCGCTGCGGCAACGGTTTGAAAATGAATGGCGACAACCTGAGAAACTGCAATCAAGGAATCTGCATTTTTTGAATAGACATCTCGCAGCTTTACAAGAATTTCTTTATTGGGCTGCGTAGCTTTGACTGCCTTTCGAGACAGCGCGATTGCGAGTTGAAAACCTTGTTCAGGAGTTTCGGTTATCAAGCTGAGAGACGGCGTCTGCTTGGCCATTTCGGTCATGCTTTTGTTCGAATCAGCAGACACTGAAGTAATCGCCATACAGAGAAACAGAACTGCAACAACAAAAATCGATGTGTATTTCATCGTACAATCTCCTTTCATCTTATACGTAGAGGTTCTTTGACCAAGCTGCCAAGAGGGAGCCAAATCGCCACCTCACTTGCGAGATCGCGAATGAGGTGGCGATGAAGCAGTGTTACAGGTTGTTAGACGAGCAAGTCTTCGTAAAAAGCCCCGAAGGTATTCTGCGGATTCCGGATATGAATCTCAACCATCCAGATATTAGCCTTGGGGTGAAAGGTAATCTCGTGCAACGGTCCTTCGTAGTGCTCGGCACTGGAATAGTCGCCCAGGCGATGCCCGCCCAGATCCATGTTCAATTCCCAGCCCAGATCTTTGGCCATTTTTTGTGCGAATTCATACAGTTCGACGCCGGTAGCCTTGTCTTTTTTCCACTTTTCGGCAACGGCTGCGAAGATTTTCCTGGCGTCAACCGCGCAGCGTTTCAGTTCCGGATTGCTGCCGGTAACGAAGGTGTCACCGGCGTCGCCTTCATAGCCATCCCAAATAGGAGCGATGTCGATGAAGAAGATGTCATCTTTACCCAGACTGACACCCGGTACGGAATCCGCGCCAAAGGTAATGGTGGTGTTGCTGCCGAAGCGGATATACGGTTTATGAAACGCTTGTGCCGCCCCCATCTCCTTCAGGGTGTCGACCACCAGTTTATTGGCATCTTTCTCCAGCATGCCCGCTTTAACCCGGGAAGCAATCAGTTGTACCGCCTCCTGTGCCTTTGCCCTGATCTCCAGCATTTTCTCAACCGAAAAATCTGCTTTGGTTTTCTCCAGTGCTGCCGCGTCTTGGATCGTCATAAAATAATCTCCCATTTTTTGATGTGGTTCTGATTTGACGCGATCTGTGCTGCGTCCCGGTTGTTCAACATCGGTTCATTTGACCTGCCGTCCAAAGTCCCTGCCAAAGTTCACGCAGGTAACCAGGCCCTGTTCATCTGGATTCCATAGCTCCTTGACTCCTTCAGTGACAAGTGTGAAGCCTCCTTCGCGCAGCCGTTCCGTTATCATGGCCACGGATTCGCCACTCCAGCCATAAGCCCCGAAGGCCGCCGCTTTCTTGTCCTTGAAACCGAGACCCCTGATTTCTTCGAGAATACCGGCAATGGCCGAGAGAATGCCGCGATTTATTGTCGGCGAACCGACCAGGATCGCCTTCGACTTGAAAATTTCGGTGATGATGTCGTTCTTGTCGGCGCGGGCGGCATTATAGATCTTGATCATCACGTCAGGATCCGCCTGAAGGATACCCCCGGCAATCGCTTCGGCCATTTTTCGCGTCCCGTCCCACATGGTGTCATAGATGATGGTCACCTGATTTTCCCGGTAATTGGCTGCCCACTCCGCATACCTGGTGACAATCTGCAGCGGATTGTCCCGCCAGATAACGCCGTGGCTGGTGCAGATCATGTCCACCGGCAGGCCGAATCCGACGACCTCTTTGATCTTCCGGTCAACCAGGGCGCTGAAGGGTGTCAGGATATTCGCGTAGTATTTGATGCACTCCTGAAACAGTTCCGCCTGGTCGACCTGGTCATTGAAAAGATGTTCTGTTGCATAGTGCTGTCCGAAGGCATCGTTACTGAACAGGACATTATCTTCGGTTAAATAGGAGAACATGCTGTCCGGCCAGTGCAGCATCGGCGCTTCGATAAAGATGAATTCCTTCGAGCCGATATTCAGGCGGTCGCCGGTCTTAACGATTCTGAAATTCCAGTCCTGATGGTAATGGCCCTTCAACGACTTTACCGCATTGGCGGTGCAGTAGATGGGGGTGTCGGGGATCAGGCGCATCAGCTCCGGCAAGGCGCCGCTGTGGTCGCTTTCGGCGTGACTTGCGATTATAAAATCAATCTTTTGCAGATCTATTTCTTTTTTCAGGTTGGCGATGAATTCATGCGCGAAAGGTTTCCACACGGTATCGATCAATACCGTTTTTTCATCACGGACAAGATACGAATTGTAGCTGGAGCCTCTGCGGGTGGAGTATTCTTCCCCGTGAAATTTCCTGATTTCCCAATCAACTTTTCCTACCCAGGTGATATGGTCCTTGACGGTAGTGGCCATAGAAAATCCTCCTCCACATGTCTCCGGGGAAAATCCGGTCGCCTCAACTCAATCGCAATCTTTGCGGCGCCACGGACGGTTCCTTCTTACTTGTACGGTACAAACTTCGAACGATCGACACCACATTTCGGACATATTTTTGGCGGGGCAGCCTCTTCGTGTATATATCCGCAGACAGTGCACTGCCAGCGCTTTGCTTTTTGCATGACATTCACCTCCTTCTTACCTCTTCGCATCAACTCGGGAAACAATCCCCCCTCATCGTGAAGGGGGATTGTTTCCCAAGCATCATTACCCGAGTATCGCCTTCAGATCTTCCTCTGCTGTGGTAATTGGCGCGATATTGAAGTTCTCCACCAGGAAGTTGAGCACGTTGGGTGTGATAAAGGCCGGCAGCGTCGGTCCCAGCTTGATGTTCTTGATGCCCAGGTGGAGCAGCGTCAGGAGGATGACCACCGCCTTCTGCTCGTACCAGGAGAGGATCATGGACAGGGGCAGATCGTTGACGCCGCACTCGAAGGCGCCGGCCAGGGCGACGGCAATCTGGATCGCCGAGTAGGCGTCGTTGCATTGTCCCACATCCAGCAGCCGTGGGATGCCGCCGATGTCGCCGAATTCAAGCTTGTTGAAACGGTACTTGCCGCAGGCCAGAGTGAGGATCACGCAATCATTGGGTACCTTCTCGGCGAACTCGGTGTAGTAGTTGCGGCCCGACTTGGCGCCGTCGCAGCCGCCGATGAGGAAGAAGTGCTTTATCTGGCCGCCTTTGACTGCGGCAATGACCTTGTCGGCCACCCCCAGTACGGCATTGTGGCCGAAACCGACAAGAATTTCCTGACCGGGGTTTTCCGGCAGAGAGGGACACTCCAATGCTTTAGTAATTACTGCACTGAAATCCCAGCCTTCAATATGCTTCACATCAGGCCATTGTACCAGTCCCCAGGTATAGAGACGGTCCTTGTAGGAATCAGACGGGCGCTGGATACAGTTGGTGTTAAAGATAATGGCGCCGGGAAAAAGGGGGAATTCCTTGGCCTGATCCTGCCAGGCCCCGCCGAAGTTGCCGACCAGATGAGGGTATTTCTTGAGGCCGGGATACCCATGAGCGGGAAGCATCTCACCATGGGTGTAAATGTTGATCCCTTTGCCTTCGGTCTGCTTGAGGAGTTCTTCCAGCATCTTGAGGTCGTGGCCGGACACCAGAATTCCTTTGCCGGCTCTGGTACCCAGGTTGACCGAAGTTGGGACCGGTGCGCCATAGGTCTCGTTGTGAACGGCGTCCAGAAGACCCATGGTGGTCAGGTTCTGCTTGCCGCATTCCATGCAAAGACCAACAAAGTCCATCAGGCCGAGGTTGGCATCGGTGGTTGCGGCCAGCGCCTTGTGGAAGAAGGCCATGACATTGTCATCGCTCTTACCCAGGATCATGGCGTGATCCATATAGGCAGCCATCCCTTTCAACCCGAATATCAGGATCTCGATCACGGAACGAATATCTTCGTTGACATGCCAGGTGTTGATGCCGTGCTGCTCACCCTGAGCAACCATGCCGGCCAGATCGTCCGCGGGCTTCCAATCAGCCACCGGCCCGACAATGGATGCACCGGAAACGGCCTTGGCCTTTTCCTTCAACTGGTAGCATTTCTGAATCATTGTGCCGATGGCCGCAGGATCAAAATCGACGTTGGTGACAGTGGTAAAGAGCACCTCAACGGTGAAGCGGTCGATTTCAGCATTACGGCCAAGCTTGTCGGCATACAGTGCCAGGGACTTCAGGCCGTACAGCAGATGGTCCTGCAGGGCTGCCACGTCGGGCTTTTTGCCGCAGACACCAGAAATGTTACATCCGGTCCCATTGGCTGCCTGCTCGCATTGGTTACAAAACATGCTCATGATAAATCCTCCTTGGTATTGGTGTGCTGTTATCTCAGGTGATGGTTCTTTTGTCCTACTGATGGTACAAATAACCCGGATATGTTAGGAAACCCATGACTTTAGTCAAAAAATACCTGATAAATCATGGAATAGAAAACCTCACTCAAGTAACGTAGCCTTCACGTGCCCTCTGATAGTTAATTCTCAAGAACACCTGCCTCAATTTCCTGTATCGACGGCAATAGATTTCATAAATGTTTCCCAGAGAACTTTTCCCTCGGCTTCCATATCGAGTTGAAAGGTACTGAGCGTCCAGCGGATAACGGTAAAATTTATTGTTCCGATGAACATGCTGGTGACAGCTTCAGCATTCAATTCCGATACTATGAACCCCCGTCGTTGGCCTTCACGAATCGTCTCACAGACACCTTTGAAATAGGACATCAACCGCTTCTTGATTTCTTCTCTGAGCGACTCCTGGATGACCATCACTTCTTCGGAAAATAGCGTGCGAGGGATACCTTTGTTGCTCTTTGCATAGGCCAGGTGACCGTGGAATATTTCGCCCATCCTTTGCAAAGGGTCGGAAGTATCTTGCACGGAGGTCAATATCCGGCAGAGATCTTCGCCAATTTTCTCGATTACCGACTTCAGGATTTCTTCCTTGTTTCTGAAGTGTCGGTAAATATTCCCCTCTGAAATGCCGACCTCCGTGGCAATTTCAGCTATCGTTGCGCCATGGATACCCTTGCTGCCGATTATATCTAACGCAGCATCAGTTATCTGTTGCTGTCGTATTTCGGTTGTTTCTCGTTGCCTGGCACACATCGAACTGCCCCTTTCTTACATGTATAAAAGTGAGCACTCACTTTCATAAAGAATATCAGTCGAAATGTAAAGGTCAAGTCACCTATGAAACTTTGCAGGAATATAGGGTCTTCTAAGCACTCTTCAAATTACGGCGATTGGCTGCCTGAAAAAATGCTTGCGATTTGCTTTGGAGGGCGATACCGTCAAAAAATCACAAAACCTGACAGGAGTACCATTTTGAAGCAGTTGGAAAAGAGAATTGTCGGACCGGAAACGGTCCAAATGCTGGAATTGTGGCATCCTTGGGTGATCGCCGACAGTTACACGAAACGCTGGCCGTCCGGGCAGGCGGGGCAGGTGGTCGCCTTGACGGACAGCGCAGATCGCTTTCTGGCTACCGCCCTGCTCGATCCGGCTGATCGCATTGTGGCACGGGTGCTGTCACGCAGGTGCATCATGCTCGATCAATCCTGGCTGACCGGGCAGTTGAAAGCTGCCATTGACCTGCGAAACGATCATGCCGATCTAGCGGACTCAAACGCCTACCGACTGGTTAATGCCGAAGGTGACGGCCTGCCGGGCCTGACTGTAGACCGCTATGGCGATTTCCTGATGGTGCAGCTCTAT
>Ga0105099_10000522_pt1 | contig 26236 bp, 21 predicted proteins | sample PPLLak3cmMay2015_2_FD_79138 | JGI IMG/M metagenome (GOLD analysis project Ga0105099, IMG submission 79138) | Freshwater sediment microbial communities from Prairie Pothole Lake near Jamestown, North Dakota, USA - PPLs Lake P8 Core (1) Depth... | ecosystem: Environmental > Aquatic > Freshwater >... | reverse complement strand
GGAGGACATCAAAACGGCCAAGGGCCTTTACCGCGAGCGCATCATGACCGAGATGTTCAACGCCTACATGGATGAGCCCCTGGCCATCCGGCGGGACGTCATGATCTACGTCAACATGATCATCGGCATCGACGCCGTGAACCTGGGGCCTGATAAGATGTGGAAATACAAGGATCCGCAGACACACGACCTCAAGGCGCTCAAGATCGACGAGCGCTACGTCAACAGCGTCGAGGAGCGCCTGGGTCTTAAGACTGAAGAGCAGCGGGAGTCCTTTCGCACCTCCATCCGCAAGATCTACGGCCAGAAAATCTCCATCGACCCCAACTACGACTTCATGGACAATTTGGAGCTCGTCAAAGCCGTCACCGACGTGCGGCTGAAATCGGATATCGCCGGCGCCGGCAGCCTGATCGGTGCCCTGGCCAACCGGACCAACGAGGAGAACCAGAAGCTCTACGACCGCATGATCGACACCATGCTGAACAAGCTCGGCTACTGCCGCACCTGCGCGCAGAAGACCATTGAGTATTTCTGCACCCAGGAAGACGAAAAATAACGACTTATGCCTCTTCTCGAAGCTGAAAAATTATATGCGCGTTTGAAAGCGGCAGGGCTCAGCACCGAGCTGGAGCAGAAGATCCGGTGCGAGTTGGCGGCCGCCGGCTCTCACGACTTTCCTCAGCCGCCCGCTCGAACCGCCGGGGCCCAGGCGCGGGGCCTCTACGACTACCACGACTTGGATGTTCTGCAGCGCCTGACGGCCATGCAGGGCTCGGCCAGCGCCAACATCCGCTCCATCGACGAGCTGCTGGAGCGCGATCGGCAGCGCGAGCAGGACGGCTTTCCCCGCAAGATCAGCGTCGGCCGGCTGATCAAACCCGGAAAAAGGGGCAAGGAAAAAGTCGTGATCGTGCCGACCACGGTGGAGGAAAAATTCCTGCACGACAGCGCCTTTCGCAGCGAGGAGGAGCGCTCCAACGGCGGATCCGGAGAGGGTGAAGAAGGCGAGGTCATCGGCGAGCAGCCCGTGCGGGAGGAAGAGCGCCCCGGCGGAAGCGGCCCGGGCCAGGGCGAAGGCGATTCTCACGAGATGGAGTCCAATGCCTATGATTTGGGCCGCATCCTGACCGAAAAGTTCAAACTTCCCAACTTGAAAGACAAGGGCAAGAAGCGCTCCCTGACCCGCTACACGTATGATTTGACGGACCGTCACCGCGGGTTCGGACAGCTGCTCGACAAAAAGGCCACGCTGCGGAAAATACTGGAAACCAATCTGCACCTGGGCAACGTCCCCGACGTCGGGCATATCGATCCAAGCCGGTTTCTGGTCGCCCCTGGAGACAAAGTCTATCGCGTTCTGTCGCCGGAAAAGGATTACGAGTCCCAAGCCATGGTATTCTTTTTGAGGGATTATTCAGGCTCGATGGAAGGCCAGTCCACCGTGCTGGTGGTCTCCCAGCACGTCATGATCTACAGCTGGCTGGTCTACCAGTATGCGATGCAGGTCGAGACCCGTTTCATCCTGCACGATACCCAGGCCAAAGAGGTCCCGGACTTCTATACCTATTACAATTCCAAAGTGGCTGGAGGCACTCAAGCCTCCTCGGCGTTCACCCTCGTGAACGAAATCGTTGAACGCGAAAACCTGATACGGGACTATAACATTTATGTCTTTCACGGCACGGACGGCGACGACTGGGACCATGACGGCGCCCAATGCATCCCGCAGCTGAAGAAGTTGCTGAGCTACGCCAGCCGGGTGGGAATTACCATTGCCCAGCATGCGCACGAAGAAGGGCAACGGACGGAGGTTGAGAAATACGTCCGCGCATCCGGCCTGCTGGAAGACAAGCCGAAGCTTCTGCGCATGGATGTCATGCGCGAGGACGCGGACGAGCCGCGCCTGATCGAAGGGATCAAGGCGCTGATCTCCGAATGAGGGCCGGGAGTCCGGTCCTCATTTGAGAACGCAAGGGACAATGGAACTGATCAGCCAACACACCAAGGGAATCATGGAGGGCTGCAAGGAACGCGCAGCCGATGTCGGCCTGGGCTTTGACCAGGAGACCCTGGAGTATCTCGTGACCAACCGGGACCTCCTTGAGCTGACCCCCAAACTGATGATCCCCACCCTTTACGATTACTGGGTCCACGACGTGGAGGTGCTCAAGGAAAAGGGACGCTACGAGCTTTACCCGAGCAACCCTTACGAGACCGTCATCAACACGCGCCCGGCCATTTCCTATTACAACGACAACAATCCCGACTGGATGAACGTGATGATTTTCTATCACGTTCTGGCCCACATCGATTTTTTCCAAAACAACCTCTACTTCCGCCATACCTGGGACTATGATTTCACTGGCCAGGCCCTCTCGGACAAGCGCATGATCGCCCAGTTGCGCTCCGAAAAGGGCCGTTGGGTGGACTACGTCATCGAATTCGCGCGCAGCATCGACAACCTGGTCGGTTTTCATGCCGAGTTGGGCCGCTTGAACCGCGGTCCGGAAACGGTGCGCTCGCGCATGCTGGATTATTATTTCGACCGCTTCCTGCAAACCGTGCGTGCAGCCAAACCCAACCGATTCATCAAAGAAATCGAGCGCTACAACGCCTGTCTGCGGGAATCGCCCGAGCTGGGCGAACAGGCCTTTTTTGCCGAAGTGTTGCGGAAATACCCTGAATTCGACGCCCTTTACAAGAAGAGCCTCGAAGCCAAACCCGCCAGCCGGCAGGACGTGATGCAGTTCATCCTTGAGCACTCCGAGTTCCTCAAAAAGGAGAAAAACCACTGGATGAAGCCGATCGTGGAGGTCGTCCGCAAGACCTCGCTCTTTTTCCAGCCCCAAATCCGGACCAAGATCATGAACGAAGGCTGGGCCAGCTACTGGCACGAACAGCTTTTCCTGAAGGACGACCGGATCTCTGGACATGAAGTCGATTTCGCCCGCACCCACGCCGGGGTGACCGCTATGCCGCGGGTTGGGCTGAATCCCTACGCGCTGGGCATGCGGATGTTTCAATACCTATCGGACCAGGGAGAGACGGGCCGGCACACCCAAGAATTCCGCAGGGTGACCGACGCCTGGGAGCGGGAGCATTACGACCGTCGCACCGGCGGCGGCCGCAGCCTTCTCTTCAAGGTCCGCGAAAACCTGAACGACTTTTTGTTTGTCAACACGTATATCGATCAGGACTTCGTCAACCGCTTCCGCCTCTTTGTTGCCGGTCGCCGCCTGAACCAGGCCAAAGGGGTGTGGGAGATTTACGTCAAGAGCCGCTCAGCCGAGAACTACCGGGCCATGCTTCTGGACGGCCTCTATCATCCCCCCTGCATCGAGATGGATCGCCCCAAGACCGGCAACGGCGCCCTCTACCTCGTGCACCGCTTCGAGGGCAAGCCACTGGTGCGCGAATTCATCGCCAATACCATGCTGGGCATTGAATACCTGTGGGGCAAACCCGTGCGGCTTGAAACCAGCGAGGTCGTTCACGCCGAACCCGTCCCGAGCACCGCGGCTCTGCCCGGCATGCAGATGTCTCTCGGCGAGGAGCGGCAACAGCGGGAAATGACCTGGCAGCGGGTGCTTTACACCATGCAAGATCGCTCACTCACACGCGAAGTGCTCTGACACGGATGGACAACCGCAAAGACCCTATAAACGTTTCAGTGAGGGACACCCCTGTCGTCGAATCCGCCCTTCAAGGGCTCGACCACGCGGCGGGCACCCTCGAACAGCGCATGCCCGTCGCCTTCGAAGATTTTTTGAAGCACCTGGTCGCTCGGCCCGCAACGGTGATCCGCAACATTTTCCAGGTGTTTTACGATATGGTAACCGCTTACGTGGGAGAGGGGATCGACGAGTATCCGGATGACCCCGAGTCGATTCATTTCGTCAACTACGACTGCAACCGCTTGTTCGTTCAAGACGTGGATCACCCGTTTTTCGCCGATCGCCTGTTCGCCAACCGTCTCGTCAGCCTCGTGGAATTCATGAAGCGCGGCGCTCAGCAGAACAAGATTTACATCTTTCGCGGCCCCCCCGGCTGCGGCAAAAGCACGTTCTTGAACAACCTGCTGCGGAAATTTGAGGCGTACACCGGCACCGAAGCGGGAATGCGCTACGAAGTGGTTTGGCGGTTTGACCGCCGCAAGTTCTGCACGACAACAAACGCCAACGAGCATCCGGTGATCGAACGCCTGTCGCGCCTGCTCGAAACCTTCAATCCCAGTGATTCGGATGCAACGCCGGTTTGCGATGAACCGGACCGTCACGGTAGCGGCATGATGGATGCCGCCTACGTCAACGGCCATACGATCGAAATTCCCTGCCCCAGCCACGACAACCCCATCCTGATGATCCCCAAGGCCTTGCGCCGGGATTTCTTCGACGATCTGTTCAAGAACGACCAATTCAAATATAAGCTGGCGACGGAAAAAGAATACGAATGGGTGTTCAAGGACCCCCCCTGCACCATTTGCAGCTCGCTCTATGACGCGCTGCTCTACCGCTTGAAAAGCCCTCGCCGGGTATTCGAATGCCTATATGCGCGACCCTACCGTTTCAACCGGCGGCTGGGTGAGGGCATCAGCGTTTTTAGCCCCGGCGACCGCCCCCTGCGCCAGCAAGTGCTCGCCAACCCTCTCATTCAGAAGCAGATCAACCGCATCCTGAACGACAGCCATCCGGTCAAATACCTCTTCTCGCATTATGCCCGAACCAACAACGGCATTTACGCTTTGATGGACGTGAAATCGCATAACGCCGAACGGCTGATCGAGCTTCACAACATTATCAGCGAGGGCCTCCACAAGGTCGAAGACATCGAGGAAAACGTCAATTCACTGCTGCTGGCAGTCATGAACCCGGAAGACCAGAAAAATATTGAGGGGTTTCAGAGCTTCCTGGATCGGGTGGAGTACATCAACATCCCCTATGTCATGGACCTCAACACCGAGGTGGAAATCTACCGGAATATTTTCGGCCGGCACATCGATGACGCCTTTCTGCCGCGGGTGCTGCACAACTTCGCGCGAGTGATCATCTCTTCGCGGCTGAAACGGCGCTCCGATGCCATGCTGGAGTGGATCAACGACCCCCAGAAATACCGCCTTTACTGCGACGAGAACCTGCAACTGCTCAAAATGGAGATCTACACCGGCCACATCCCGAAATGGCTGTTGGAGGAAGACCGCAAGCGGCTGACCGCCAAGCGCCGGCGCCGGATCATCGCAGACTCTGAAACGGAGGGAGACTTCGGCATTTCCGGAAGGGACTCCATTAAGATTTTCAATGAGTTTTTTTCGACGTATTCCAAGGACAACAATCTGATCAATATGTCGGACCTGTGCAAGTTTTTCACGAAGGTCCACAAGGAGGTGCGCGATCTCATTCCCCAGGGATTCCTGGACTCCTTGCTGAGGATGTACGACTACACGGTTCTGCAGGAGGTCAAAGAATCCCTTTACTACTACAATGAGGAGCAGATCGCGCGGGAAATTCAAAACTACCTGTTCGCCATCAACTTCGAAGTCGGCATGTCGGCAACGTGCACTTACACCGGAGAAAGGCTGGAGATCACCGAGGACTTCCTGCGCGGAGTCGAGTATCGCCTGATCGGGTCCGGTGCCACCCGCTTTCAGCGCATCGAATTCCGCCAGGAGACTCAGCGCGAATACACGCGCCACACCCTCACCCAGGAAATCATGGTGGAGGGACGGCCCATCGCGCAAACCCGGCTGTTTCAGGATCTGAACGATCGCTACGTCCACAATCTCAAGGAGAAGGTTTTGGATCCGCTGCTCGAAAATGAAAATTTCCGCAGAGCCATCAAGGATTTCAACGAAGAGGCGTTTAAAACCTACGACAAGAAGATCCGGGAGGATGTCGCCTACCTGATGGCCAACCTGGGAAAAAAATATCGTTACAACGAGCAGGGCGCCAAGGAAGTCTGTATTTACGTCATCGACAACGATTTGGCCCGAAAGTTCGCCACTCCATAGAATGGCCCGCTGCAAGCCGCGCGCCGTTCTATCCGGCCGAGTTCAACGATCTGAGGGCATCAGGTGCCCAGCGAGGCGTTGAGCTGGGCTTTCAAACAATCGCAGTACTCACCAAAGATGAAGTACATGCAGCGCTCGGCATGGCGGCATTTTTCGTAAAAAGTGCAGCCGGCCTGCTCCTTTTGATCTGCCGCGGTGCAGGTCGAGATTTGTTCGGGCTTGCAATAATTGATAACTTGACCGCTGATCATACAGGGCTCCCCTCTCGCTGGTCTTGAAGGGAAACGATACGTCCTGTTTAGGATATCGCGTCAATGCCCTCGAACTTGAGAAAAATCTGAGCGCCCCGCGCAAGGACCGGTCGGCGCCCGCGACCCCGGTGCTCCATGATGCCCTAAAACCGGCGGGAAAGCCGTTGCGCTTTCGCCGGTGGTGGCTTATGGTATTCGCATTTCGGTTGAAATTTCTGGGAGCGCAGGGTCTTTAGCTGCGTGAAGAACCGACCGGATCAAATGGAGGGCAAATGGAGAAGCACCATAAGTTTTCCATGTGGTACGTCCTGCTGGGCGTCTGGGTGGTGTTGATCATCCAAAATGCGATTTTTTCGGCGTTTTCCATCAAAACCATCTCTTACAGCGAATTCTTGAAGGCCCTTAATGAAGACCGGGTGACCGAGGTGGCCATCACGTCGAACATCATCCAAGGCCGGATCAGGGTTCCCGGAGACTCCAGCGAGGCGGGGCAGCCGTTCCGGACCATCCGCGTGGACCCGGATCTCTCCGAGCTTCTATCCGGCCACAATGTCCAGTTCAAGGGGGAAATCGAATCCACCTTTCTGCGTGACTTGTTCTCATGGATCTTTCCGATTTTTCTCTTTGTAGGGATTTGGTACTTCCTGATGAAGCGCATGCAGGGCCAGCAGCCGGGTTTCATGTCGCTGGGCAAGAACAAAGCCAAGATCTACATGGAAGACGAGGTGGGCGTGCGCTTCGACGACGTCGCCGGGGTGGACGAATCCAAGCAGGAGCTCAAAGAGGTCATCGAGTTTCTCAAGGAGCCGGAGCGCTTCACCAAGATCGGCGGCAAGATGCCGCGCGGAGTTCTACTCATCGGGCCGCCGGGCACCGGCAAGACCCTGCTCGCCAAGGCCGTGGCCGGTGAAAGCGGGGTGCCCTTCTTCAGCATGAGCGGCTCGGAGTTCGTCGAGATGTTCGTCGGCCTGGGTGCCGCCCGGGTGCGGGACCTGTTCACCCAGGCCAAGGCCAAGGCGCCCTGCATCATCTTCATCGACGAGTTGGACGCGCTCGGCAAGGCACGGGGCATCGGCACCATGGGCGGCCACGACGAGCGCGAGCAGACCCTGAACCAGTTGCTGGTGGAGATGGACGGCTTCGACCCCCAGGTGGGCGTCATCCTGCTAGCGGCCACCAACCGGCCGGAAATCCTCGACCCGGCCCTGCTGCGCCCGGGACGCTTTGACCGGCAGGTGCTGGTCGACCGCCCCGACCGCAAGGGCCGCGAGGCCATTCTGAAGGTGCACCTTAAGAAAATCAAATATGACGAAGCCCTCGACATCGAGAAGCTCGCCAACATGACCCCGGGCATGGTGGGCGCGGACCTGGCCAACATCGTGAACGAGGCAGCGCTGTTGGCAGTACGCCGCGGCAAGGACCAGGTCAGCATGTCCGAGTTCCAGGAAGCCGTCGAGCGGGTGATCGCAGGGCTTGAAAAGAAAAACCGCATCATCAATCCCAAGGAGAAGAGGATCGTGGCCTACCATGAGCTGGGACACGCCATCGTGGCCATGTCTCTTCCGGACACCGACCCGGTTCATAAAATCACGGTGATCCCGCGCGGCATTGCCGCCTTGGGCTACACCATGCAGGTGCCGACCGAAGACCGTTTCCTCATGAGCAAGACCGAATTGGAAAACAAAATCACCACCCTGCTCGGGGGCCGCGCCGCCGAGGAGATCGTCTGCGGCGACATTTCCACCGGCGCTCATAACGATTTGTCTCGGGCGACCGACATCGCCCGCAGCATGGTCAAGGAATACGGCATGAGCAAGGTCGGCCAAGTTTATTACGCCCCCAACCGTCGCTCGCAGTTCCTCAGCCCCATTCCGGAGGGGCCCGGAGAGTACAGCGAGGCCACGGCCGAGGACATCGATCAGGAGATCAAGAGCATCATCGGCGCTCAATACGAGCGGTCCCTGGAAATTCTGAAAGACCGACGTGACATTCTGGAAAAATCGGTCACGGTGCTCCTCGAAAAGGAAACCATCGAGGGCGATGAACTGAAGCAGCTCATGGCGCAGGTTGTCGGCACCGAGACCGTGCTCCCGGCAGCAGCCGACTCGACCTGAGTGCATGGAGCGGAGGCCTGCGGACAGAGAAGGGGGCATTATGGGCCGTGGCCTGAATCCCTCGGCCCCTTGAGCCCTTTTTAGAGGCTATGGAGATTCAATGCCCTTGAGCAAAAACACGTGGCTGGAGGATGACCGGCGTCGGCGCCAGGTCGACCAGGCCCCGGCGGTGCGCGACGAAGCTTTCTTCGGATTTGAACGCATCCAGGCCCGCGAAAAGACCCAGCGGGTGCTGAAACACTTCAACTCGGTGGCAGCGGTCTACGATTTCATGAACACGCTGCTCAGCTTCGGCATCCATCATGCCTGGAAGCGCGCCAGCGTGCGTCTTTTGGATCTGCGGCCGGGCGAGCGCGTACTGGATGTGTGCGGGGGGACCGGGGACTTATCGATCCTGGCAGCCCGGCGGGTCGGGTTCCGGGGCCGGGTCGTCGTCTACGACATCAACCGCGCCATGATCGAGGCCGGCATGCCCAAGGTGCGGGGCAAGCCGCTGGAGGACCGCATCCGGCACGTCCAGGGCGACGCCGAGCAGATCTCCTTCCCCGACCGCAGCTTCGACGCCGTCATGGTGGGTTTCGGCATTCGCAATGTCACCCGCATGCGCCGAGGGTTCGCGGAGATGCATCGCGTGCTCAAACCCGGCGGCCGGCTCATGTGCCTGGAGTTCTCGCGGCCGGTTTGGCCGGTCTTCCGATGGCTCTATGATGTCTATTCATTCTGCATCATGCCCTTTATCGGGGAGCTGGTCGCCGGCTCCCGCAAGGCCTACACCCATTTGCCGGAATCCATTCGCATGTTCCCGCTGCCGGAGGAGCTGGCGGACATGCTGCGGCAGGTCGGCTTCCGACAGGTGGATTACCGCCGCTTCACCAACGGCATTGCCGTGGCGCACCTGGCGGTGAAGTAAATGCCTTCTATCTAACCGGCAAACACATGCGCCAATACGTCATCGGACACCGGCACCCGGGTCCGCCGGGTCGTGAGGTGTCGGCCCGGGATGGGACGGATGAAAAAGGATCCGCTCGAGCGCTGGTTCGTGAACAGCCCCCTGCGTCAGGCCATGCAGGCACTCGTAATCCGGTGGGTCCGAGCGGTGATTCCCCTGAGCCCGGGAGCGGACATCCTCGAGATCGGCTGCGGTGCCGGCGCTGGTGCACGGATGCTCGCGCAGCAGTTCAACCCGCGGCGGCTATTGCTGACCGACATAGACCTGCAAATGGTGGGGCTTGCCCAGAGCCGGCTTTCCCCAGAGGTGCTTCCTCCGACCCGGTTCTGCGTCGGCGACGCTGCCCGGCTGCCCTTCCGCAGCGAAACAGCACATGCCGTTTTCGGCTTCGGCTTCCTGCACCATGTGCCCGCATGGCGCGACGCCCTGGCCGAAATCCATCGGGTTCTGAAGCCGGGAGGGGTATATTACTTTGAGGAGTACTAGCCTTGGATCTACCAGAATTTCATCACCCGCCGACTCACCACGCATCCGAAGCACGACCACTTTGCCGGCGGCGAGCTGAAAGAGGAATTCATGAAAGCGCAGCTCGATCTGCGTTACACCTTCGAGCTCAAGCGATTCGGCATCTTGGGAGTTGGCTTAAAAAAGGGCCACAACCCGTGATCCGGGTTAAGCTACCATGATCAAGATTCCAAGACTGACCTTCTAATTAACTGATGAGCACCTTTTCATTTTCTGGTGAGAGTCCATCTAATTTTCTAACTATCATCGACCACAATTTTGTTTCCATCCCCGCTGATTTTGCCGTCGGCATTTATGGCTCCCCTTGTCGCCACTATGTAGACGAGTTTGAAGCCGTCTTTTAGTAAATCCCCTCGAATTGATGGGCTCCCTTTTTGATTGTTTGGATCATCTATCATTCTGACGCCAGAAAAAGAGGTTCCATCTTGTGTGATTCTTGTCTGTTGCGGATAGGAACCATACTCTTCCCAAGGTCCGTAGCACTCAACAGAAGCATCCCACTCTCCGCTTATGTCAAAAATTTCTTCGCCGCTCGGCAACTTGATAGTTTTAATTGCGGCTGGCTTTTCAGTCTGAGCAAAAGTCAATCCAGTCCAAGCGATGAGAGCTACAAAGCAAATCACCCATATCGTGATTCTTTTTCGCATATACACCACCTTTCCGGTATGTGCAGGGGCGCGTTAACGCTTTTTGGTTGCAGAAGGAAAGCCCCCTAAAGGATAAACTACTCCTTCACGGGAAAATACCCTTGATACCATAACGTCGTATCGGCCCATGACCAAGAAAAATTGGAGCAATTTCCCGCCTGCTGCTTCATAAACCTTCTTTACGGCATCAAGGCGGATCGGGCTCTCTTTGACTTTTTCAATCCCCTGTTGCGTAAAGTTTACCAAGGAAATATAGGTTGCCATGTAGCACCTCCATCAAGTCAAAAAAGTTGTAAGGGCCATTTTTTAGATTCAAGAAAAATCAGGCTAAACACTCAAAGGCCTCCATAAAACCAAGTTATGGTTTTAGGAGGCCAATTACAGGCAAAATGAACCTTCCTATGATTAAAAATAATTTCATCGCTTGTTGATCTCTAAAAAAGAAGAAGGAAATTTTATAACCACAAATGCAATTCAATAGGCAATCGTTCCGTCATTCGCTCAAAACCTTTCCATTGAGAATCGATTGTAAGTAATCATGCCTATTAGCCTGATTCAGGAAGTGCAGATAGACCCGTACGCCGAATCCCATGCAATCTAACATGTATATGGTCGGGTGAGTGAACCACGACATTGAGGTTGGTACATCTGATTTCGTTGGCGATCGCCCAGGTTCTGGGGGGTTCGCCCTGAGAATGGTTTTCCCATATCCCGACCTCGACAATTAAAATCAAACCCGCAACAGCACCAACAAGAATAAATCTTTTCAATTCCAAAGATCTTGACTTGGGCGCCCTCTCTTCGGCGTTGTGGCGGGTCGTCAGTTTAGGCTTATATGGCCCTGTGCCATGATTCACCTCCTGCGAGAGGAGGGTTGGCAAATTCATTGGAGAGATAGGTAAATCAGTAAAGAAAGCGAGCTGGAGGAGTAAGATCCGAACCGATTAAGAAATTCCAGTTCGCTTACAGTCCGGAGGAATGGGGAAGATACTGCAACTGAGCGGATTGATACCTTAGTCCGCGACCAAATGACAACGTAATTTAAATTTATTTCGGATTTGCTCCGTATATATAGTGTCGCCTTTGTTGGTACTTCAGGCCACGCCCAAACTGAAGGAGGTTAGCCTCCCCTTTTGCAGGTAATAGGGGCGGCTTACTCCGCAGTTTTAGATAATGAATCTGTAAGGTGACGAACTCTGTATCCGAATTGCAAAACCCCACGCTTTTATGGTAACCCTCGAATCCCAAGAGCCGCGAGGGTCCCATCACGGAATCGCCATCTGCTGCCACAAGAACTTGAAAACCATCAATGATAGGAGCAATTGCATGATGCCGCCCTTGACCGCAGAAACGATTAAAAAGAACTTCGCCGATTCCGCCGTGATCTATGAGCGCGGGCTCGGCATCTATCAAAACGGCGCCTTCGTCCTCAAAGAATCGGACTCGAACCAGGGCACTTTCATCTATGCCGTGGACGGCAGCTACGGCGATTACACCACCCGGGTCCGGCTCGCCGAAGACCGCATCGATGTCTCCTGCAGTTGCCCGTACCCCGGCAACGGCTGCAAGCATGCGGTGGCGGCCCTGCTGGACGTGCGGGACATCGTCCGGAGCTGGAAGCCGGCCGTCGAAAGCCAGCCGACGGATGCCGACGGGAAGGAGGCCTGCCTGAGCGAAGACGAGATCCGGAGCCAGGCGCTGGAAGACCGCCAGAAACGCGCCCAAAACGAGAAGTTCAAGGTGATTGAAGGTGAGATGTACAAGGGCCGGCACTTGCTGCAAACCGATATCGGCCGGCAATACGTGGTCACCTTGCACGATCCGGCGGAAGGCCGGGGACATTGCAGCTGCCCGGACTATGCCGGAAACCGGCTGGGAACCTGCAAGCATATCATCTATTTGGCGGCGTACCTGCGGCGGAAGCGCGACTTCAGAAAAAGGTTATCCAAAGAAAGGTTCCCGTTTTTCGACATCTACTGGGATTCGATGCACGACCGGCCCAGGCTTTTCTGCGAGCGCCGCACGGCAGGCAGTAACGGGCTCGGCGAGCTGCTGGCGAAGCATTTCGATGAACAGGGCTTGTTCAAAAAGGCCACTCTCGCAGCCTTCGTTCCGCTCCTGGACGAGCTGAAGGCTTTCAAATCCGTGCGCGTCAGCTCGACGGTCATGGGCCGTCTGGAGCTGCTGCTGCAGGACAAGCAGCTGGAGGATCTGGCCCGCGAAATCCCGCTGCCGCCGGTTAAATTGAAAGCGCGGCTATATCCCTATCAAGCAGAAGGCGTCCAATTCGCGCTTTTCAAACGCGCCGCGCTGATCGGGGACGAAATGGGGCTTGGCAAGACGCTTCAGGCCATTGCCTTGGCCATTTCGAAGAAAGAGGCGTTCGGCTTCGAGAAGGTCCTGGTGATCACCCCGGCGTCCTTGAAGGAGCAGTGGAAGCGCGAGATCGAGCGCTTCTCGGATGAGACGGCTGAAATCGTCGAAGGCGGGCCGATGCAGCGCCGGGCCATATACAACGGAAATGGCAGCTATTTCAAAATCACCAATTACGAGGCCGTGCTGCGCGACGTCATGCTGCTGGGCCGTTTCAAGCCGGACCTGGTGATTCTGGACGAAGCCCAGCGCATCAAGAATTTTTCCACCAAAACCGCCGAGGCGGTCAAATCCATTCCGCGGCGGCATTCCGTCGTGCTGACCGGCACTCCGCTTGAAAACCGGCTGGAGGACGTCTATTCGATCGCCCAGTTCCTGGATCCGCACCTGCTGTCGCCGCTATGGCGCTTCGCGGCCGAGCATTTCATGCTCAGCCGCCTCAAGAAGGGCAAGATCCTCGGCTATCGCAACCTCGACCGACTGCATGCGCAGCTCAAACCCCTCGTGATCCGCCGCCGCAAGGAAGAGGTGCTGCGCGAGCTGCCGCGGGAGCTGATCAACAACTACTACTTGGACCTGCACCACCAGCAGCAGAAGATCCATACCGGCTACCTGCAGGCCCTGATCCCGATCCTGAACAAGAAGTACCTGACGCCCATCGACCTGCGACGCATCCAGGAGTTGCTCGTGCGCATGCGCATGGTCTGCGATTCCATCTACCTGGTCGATCGCAAGACCCATATCTCCCCCAAGCTCCAGGAGCTCGAGGGGATCATCGACGAAATGGTGGTGCAGAGCGGCCGCAAGATGGTGATCTTCAGCGAGTGGACGACCATGACCTACCTGATCGGGCGCTACCTGTCCGAGGCCGGGATCGGGTTCGTGGAGCTGTCCGGAAAGATCGAAGTCAAAAAGCGGCAGGCGCTGATCGACGAATTCAGCACCAACCCCAAATGCCGGGTGTTCCTGTCGACCGATGCCGGCGGCACCGGCCTGAACTTGCAGGCGGCGGACTGCGTGGTCAACTTCGAGCTGCCCTGGAACCCGGCCAAGGTGAGGCAGCGCATCGGCCGCGTGAACCGTATCGGCCAGAAGAGCCGCTGCATCAATGTCGTCAACCTGATCACCAAGAACAGCATCGAGGAGAAGATCCTGGCCGGATTGCAGCTAAAGACCGATCTGTTCACGGGGGTTTTCGACGGCGGCATCGACACGGTCGAATTCACGCGCGAAAAGCGCACGGAGCTGCTCAACCAACTGCGCGGCATGCTCGCCATGGAACCCCTGCCGCCGCCTCCCTCCGCGGTGCCGTCCGAGGAGCTTTCCGAGGACACCCCCCATTTTATGAATCCCGAGGCGCTGAAATCGGCGGATGAACGGGTCATCGACATTACCGCCGAGGAAGCCGCGGCAGCGGCTCAGCCGGAGCCGGCGGAAACCGCCCTGGTGAGCGCGGCTCAGCCGGCGGTCGGTCCCGAGAAGATGGAAGAGGTTCTGAATTCAGGGATGGCCTTCATCGGGGGGCTGTTGGAGATGGCCACCGGCCGGAAGCTGGAGGCCTCCGCTACGGACGGCCGAATGCTGCACGTCGACCCGGCCTCCGGTGAGGTGACGCTGAAGTTCAAGCTGCCGGGGTTCGGGAGCAGGCCCTCGATTTGAGGCCGCCAACATCCTGCCGCGAGAGACGGTGAGTGTCAAGATAGTTGTCACCTGAACCATGGGTCAAGCGCCGATTGAGCATTGCCATCCCATACGTCGGTTGGGCTGTCTCAATTCAATGCCCCTTCGATGCTCCAGCCGGCAGAAGCAACAGCCTATAGATTATCTTTGATTGATTTGATCAGCTTCTGGATATCCTCCGTATTGAGCTTGCCGTCTTTTCGGAAGATCAGCTTGCCCTGCTTGTCGAAGGCGAGGATATCGCTGCTGTCATCGGCGATTTTCCATGCATCCACGAGCAGCTTCTTGTAATCCCTCACATAGATGGTCCGGGGATAACGCTTCTGTTTGTCCTCGATGGACATGGAAATGGCAAAATTGGGCAACCATGTGGCGGCCATGTTGATGATCGCCACGGACTGGAATTTTTCGGCCGGAAATTTCTCTTTGTCCAACGCCTCGCTGGCGTCATTGTTGGTGTCTTTTTCATCAGGGTCGACATAGAACAGCACATGGACCTTGCCCTTGAGTTCGTCGCTGCGCCAGGTGGTTCCGTCCAGGCGGCCCCCCAGATTTTCCTGCAGCTCCACCTTCGGCGGAACCTGTCCCAGTTCAACGCCCTGGACCATCTGGGGCGCCCCAAAAAGGGCAAACAACGCAACGCACAGCTTTTGAAGATGCTTCATGATCACCCCCCCTTTGCTTTTGAGTTCATAGCCCTCACTACCGCCAAGCTTAAATCTCTGGGCGACCCGCTGAGTTGCAACATATAGCCGTTTCCTTACCGGGGTGTTCAGATTGGTCTCCGTCGTGCCCGCCCGGGTATTCGCGTCCGCTTGACACTCACTTTCCTTCGAGGAATCGCGCATCAGGATTGGAAGAGCTCCGTTGAGATGTAGCGCTCGCCCGTGCTGGCGAGAATGACCACGATCATCTTGCCCGCGGACTCGGGGCGCTTGGCGATTTGCAACGCCGCCCACGTAGCGGCGCCCGAGGAGATGCCGCACAGAATGCCTTCCATCTTGGCCAAGTCCCGGGCGGTCTCGAAAGCGGCCTCGTTGGTGACGAGGATGATCTCATCCAGCAACGAGCGGTCCAGCACTGCGGGGACGAAGCCGGCGCCGATGCCCTGAATCTTGTGCGGCCCCTTCTGGCCGCCGGAGAGCACGGGCGAGCCGGCCGGCTCCACGGCGATCGTCCGGAACGACGGCCGGCGCGCCTTGATCACCTGGGAGATGCCGGTAATGGTGCCGCCGGTGCCCACCCCCGCCACGAGCATGTCCGCCCGGCCTTCCGTATCGCTCCAGATCTCCTCGGCGGTCGTCTCACGATGTACGCGCGGATTGGCCGGATTGGCAAACTGGTCGGGCAAGTAGGCGTTTTTTTCGGCAGCCAGGATTTCGCGCGCTTTGTCGATGGCCCCCTGCATGCCTTGCGGCCCCGGCGTCAGGACGAGCTGCGCGCCCAGATGGGCTAACAGCTTGCGGCGCTCGACACTCATGGTTTCGGGCATGGTCAGACACAGGCGATACCCCTTCGCTGCGCAGATGAAGGCGAGTGCGATACCGGTGTTGCCGCTGGTCGGTTCGACGATGAGGGTTTCGGGCGTGATTCTGCCCTCAAGCTCCGCCGCCGCGATCATGGAAGCCGCGATGCGGTCCTTGACGCTGCCCAGCGGGTTGAAAAATTCGAGCTTGGCAAGAATCTGCGCGGACAGGCCGCCGGCGATGCGATTCAATTCCACCAGGGGAGTCGCCCCGATGGTGCTGCCGATGGATGCGAAGTATCTCATGGTTTCAACTCTCCTTGGCCCGGCGCCGCGCCGTTGCGGGCCTTGTAGATCAAGCGGGGGGCTTCCATAACGACCCGGGTATCCGGCGGAACGGATTCGGTGATCCAGACATTGCCGCCGATCACCGAGCGTGCACCGATGACGGTGTCCCCGCCCAGGATGGTGGCGCCGGAGTAAATGATGACATCGTCCTCGATGGTGGGATGCCGCTTCTTGCCGCGGTACTGATTTCCGGCGTCCTTGGGAAGCGAGAGCGCCCCCAGGGTCACTCCCTGATAGATCCTCACGTTGCGGCCGATCCGGGTGGTTTCGCCGATGACCACCCCGGTTCCGTGGTCGATGACGAAACTGCCGCCGATTTCCGCCCCGGGGTGGATGTCGATGCCGGTGACGCTGTGGGCATGCTCGGTCATGATCCGCGGCAGCAGCGGCACACCCGCTTCGAAGAGGCGGGGCGCCACGCGGTAGACCGCCATCGCGTAGACCCCGGGGTAGCTGAATATGATCTCGTCGTGGCTGCGGGCGGCGGGGTCTCCGTCAAAGGTGGCCCGAACGTCGGTCGCCAGAACCCGCCGGATGCCGGGGATGTCCTCCAGCAGCTTCAACGCCAGGTCATGCCCGCGGTTTTCGCAGTCCGTGCAGGCCAGGTCGTAGCGCAGGCAGTCGTGACGGATGCTGCGGCAGATCTGCTCGGAGAGAAGGTCGAACGTCCCCGTGGTGGCCTGCCCCAGGCTGTAGCGCAGGGTGACCGGGTCGATCTTCTCCCGGCTGAAGTATCCCGGAAAGAGCAGCTCCCGCAACCGATCGATGATCTCCACCACCACCTGCCGGGAAGGGATCGGATCGTAGTCGATGTGCGTGGGGCACTCGTGCTCGGCGCAGCTGGCGATGATGGCCTCGGCCACCTCCGGAAGCCGGGTGCGGTAGTTCGATGCCGCCTCGACCTCGATTCTGCAAGTTTTTTCTTTGACCGTGTCTGCACCCATGGCGCGCCTCTTTTTTTATCCTGCATGAAACCGGAGATGGCACCGCCAGATCGAAAGAGCGCGAATAGACCTGCTAATCTGCGGTGCGCTCAGCCGTTAATGGTCACTTGCGACTTTCGCAGAAAGTCGCAAGGATTATACGAAAGCTTGGCCTTGCGCAGGCCCTCGTTGTCTAGATCTTGTTCACGGTTGACGAACTGGAAGCCGTCGGCCGCATGGGCGAGGAACATCTGGTTGATGGCCTGATAGGCGCCTTTGTAAGCCGGGCATCCTTTTTCAAAGTGGATGACCAGGGTGTCGGCGGTCAACGGCTCGGCCAGGGTGTAGGCCACGATGAGGTTCTCGACGAAAAGCGCCCCGCCCAGGATGGATTCGAATCGATTCCAGTGGTCGAGCACGCGCAGAATGGCATGGTTTTCGGCGGCCAGGAGGTCGGAGGACTCGCAGTCGCGCCAGGTGCACCAGTCCTCCTGCATCGCCATAGCCTGTTCGATCACTTTGGGCCCGAAGTCGACGTAGGTGTGCTCGTAGGATTTCACGAACTGGTTGAGGAGATTTTTCTTGTTGTGGAAGCGGTTGCCCGGCAGTTCGATCAGGTCTCGGGCGGCATAGAGGTAGTCCCATTGGCCTCGTTCCGGCACCACGCGGATGCGTTGCTCAAAATGGGACTGCCAGATCCCCGCCAGCTTCTCGGGCACCCGGGTGAACACTCTGCCGCCGAAACCGGCTGAAATCGAATGCGTGCCCCATTCAACATTTTCCCAGGGACCGATCGGGGCCCAGAAGGCCTCGCGGGGCCGGGTCTGCTTGAGCCATACCAGCGGCCCGTCCCATGCCCAGAGCAGTCCGTATTCCTCGGCCCACGCCCAGAGGTTGAGAAAACTGTAGTCCGAAGCGACCTGGGGGCAGCGGGCGAGCCGTTCCAGATAGTCTTTCTGTCGATCGAGCGAAATCGGTTCGAAGTTGAGCGGCATATCTTCCTTCATGGGTATTGGCCGGCAGCGGATGCGCGCATCATCGCCCGGAGGGCTTCGGCAAGGTTGCGGCCGGCCTGGTAGGTTTCGTTCAAATAGTCGGGCTGCGCCTGCGCCTCGCCCTGATGTTCCAGCCCGCGGTAGAGCAGCGCTTGCCAGAGGTCCGTATCGAGGGTGTCGAAGAAATACCGCACGCTGAGCAGCGTGCCGTCGAACAGCCGCTTGCCGCGGGTGGCCCCGGCCGAAATGAAAAGCCCCTTGCGCCGGACGGCCGGCGCCGGATGCTGACCCCTGTCCACCCAGCGTTTTTTGACCCAAAGCGAATGGAACCGGTCCATAAGGATCTTGGTGTGCGCACTCACCGCGTAGTAGAAGATCGGCGAGGCCAGCATCAACCCGTCACAGGCCAGCACCTGGTCGCGAACCCCCTGGAAATCGTCCCGGATGCGGCACTCGCCGTCCTGCTTGCAGCTGTAGATCTCCAGGCAGGCGGACAGTTTCAGGTCCCGCAGCACGATCTCTTCCACCTGGGCCCCGGCGTCGCGCGCGCCGGCCACGGCCTGCTTGAGCAGGGTGGCCGTATTGCCGCGCCGCCGGGGGCTCCCGTACAGCGCCACGATCCGCGGATGCTCCATCTATCGTTCCACCACCAGCCCGATGGGGCAGTGGTCCGACCCATGGACGTCGTTGTCGATGAAAGCCTCCTTGACCCGGCCGGCTTCGATCAGGTCTTTGGTCACGAAGAAATAGTCGATGCGCCAGCCGATGTTCCGCGCCCGCGCCTTGAAGCGGTAGGTCCACCATGAATACTTCACGGCCCCGGGGTGGAAATGGCGGAAGGTGTCGACATAGTCTCGGGAAACGATGCGATCCAACCAGTCCCGCTCGACTCTCAGGAAGCCGGAAGTGTTCTCGTTGGCCTTGGGATTGGCCAGATCGATCTCGTTGTGGGCCGTGTTGTAATCGCCGCAGATGACGAGGCTCTTGCCGCGTCTCCGGCAGTCGTCGGCGTAATCGAAAAAAGCTTCGTAAAAATCGAGCTTGTACTTCAGCCGCTCCGCACTCATTTGGCCGTTGGGGAAATAAACATTGAAAAACAGGAAGCTGCCGAAATCCATCTCGATGATGCGACCCTCGGCGTCGAAGCACTTTGCGCCGATGCCGGCGCGCACCCCGGCCGGCGCGACCCGGCTGTAGGTTCCCACCCCGCTGTATCCCTTCTTGGCCTCGCAGTGAGACCAGTAGGACTCATAGGCCGGGACGCGGCGCATGTCGTCCTCCAGTTGAGAATCCTGGAGCTTGGTCTCCTGGATGGCCACCACGTCGGCGTCCATGTTTTTGAACGATGCAAGGAAGTTCTTCTTCATCGCCGCCCGCAGGCCGTTGACATTCCAGGATATGAACTTGAGCTGTTTTTCCGGTTTGGGCATGCCTTCTCCCCAGGGACAGCAATTTTATTCTTCGATCAGGGCACGGATGTCGGCCAGGTGCGGGTTCCCCGCAAATTGCTTCAAGGTGCTCTCGATCGAACGCAGGACTTCACGCACGACGGCGGTCTTTGGTTTGGGAGAACCCAACTGGTCGGCAACGGTCTTGAGATCGGCCACCAACTCGGCGAGGCTGTCGAAATCCAGGCCGAAGCTTCCGACCTGGGCTTTGAGGCCGTCGCAAAGTTGCGCGACGGTCTTACAGGCGGCCGGATCCAGAATGCGGCCGGATCCCAGTCGGGGCAGGACGGGTGCCGAGCCTGCAGGATGGAGAACCGCTCGCACCGCCTCGGCCCCTGCGGGGCTCAGGCCGATTGCGCCCGAAAGGGTTCGAATTTCCACCAGGCCGTCGGCCATCAGGTCCTGAGCGGTCTGCGAGGCGGCCTCCCGCTCCCAGCCCAACTCCAGACCGATATCATACATGGATATCTGCTGGGAGGTTTGTCCGCCGGCCTGCTCGAACAAACGTGTGAGAAATTGCCGGGCCGATTCATTAACTTCGTCCAAAGGGGTCATTCCAAATTCCTGCTCAGCTGATGCCGCGGCCGAGTTACACCGCGGAAGGGTGAATGACCGCCTGCACGGCGGCTTGGATGTCCGGGTAGCGAAAGGAAAATTTATGCTGCCGCAGCTTTTGCGGAACCGCCCGCTGACTGCCGAGCAGCACCTGAGCGAACTCCCCGAGAGCCAGACGAATCACGAAGGCCGGGGCGGGCATGAAAGCCGGGCGGCTCAGCGCCTTGCCGAGCGCTGCGGCAAGATCGCGGTTTTGAACCGGATTCGGCGCGCAGAGATTGACCGGTCCGCTAATGCCCGGACGTGCAAGCAGGAAATGCACCGCGGCCGTAAGATCCTCAAGCTGGATCCAGGGAAACCACTGGCGGCCGTTTCCGATCGGCCCGCCCACGAAGGATTTAAAGGCCGGGATCATCTGGGCCATCGCCCCGCCCCCCTCGCCCAGGACAACCCCCAAACGCATCAACACCACTCGGGCACTCTTTTCGGCGGCGATGAGAGCTTCCCCCTCCCAATCCACCGAAAGCCGGGCCAGAAAGTCCTGGCCGGCCGGGTCGTCTTCCGTGAGCACGTCGTCGCCGCGGCTGCCGTAGAAACCCACGCCGGAGGCGCTGATGAACGTCGTCCCTTGGCCGGGCGCCAGTCCCTGGGCCACATGGCGGGTGGTCAGAATGCGGCTTTCACGAATCTCGTTTTTGACGGCCTCCGTCCAGCGCCCGAAAATCGATTTCCCGGCCAAGTTGATCACGGCGTCGAGCTCGCTCAGATCCTGCTGCCACGGACCCGGGCGCGTGGTGTCGGCCGCGACGAATCGATACCGCGGGTGGACGATCCTGCTTTTCGCTGCCGAGCGGCCCAAGCCGATCACTTGATGATTGCGGCTCAGTAAAGAAGCGCACAGGTGCGCGCCGATGAACCCGGACGCGCCGGTAACCAGGATTTTCATGGATGTCTACCTTCTGGACGGATTAAGCGTCAGACTAGGTCGCAGGCGGGGGTTTGTCAACGGCAGGCCGGAACGGCGCGCCCGGAAAAACGCTAGAGGATCAGTCTCGCGGGAGCTCCCCGACACCGTTCAGGACGTCTTCCGAGCAGCGCCGGCAATCCGGTCAGACGCCCACAAACTCCAGCTTGTGCCCGACAACCGCAAAGTCGGATTCAGCACAGCCTTTTGCCTTTTGGGTTTAGAGAGCAGCTCCTGGATGAGCGCTTCCGGCGGGGCGGCCTGGCTATCCCTTCCTGCGCTTTTCGAGCGGCACGAATTCGCACACCTCCGGACCGCAGTAATCCCCGACGTATTCGGATTCCGGCCGGTAAAGCACGGGCTTGGAGGCTGCGCCGCCGAACTGCTCTTCGATGACATGCGCGGCCCAGCCGGCCACGCGCGCAATGGCGAACACCGGGGTGAACAAGTCCACCGGAATGCCCAGGTAGTAGTACAGTGAGGCACTGTAAAAATCAACGTTGACGGGAATATCGGCATTCTTGCGCTGGCGGAAAATCTCCTTGGCGGTCTTCTCGATGAGGGTGGACATTTCGTACCAGCGCGGGTTGCCCGTTCGTTCGCCCAAGGCCTTGGACATGGGCGCCAGGATGTGGGCGCGGGGATCGTCCACGTTGTAGACCGCATGGCCGAGTCCGAAAATCTTTCGGCCCGCATCGAGCTCGGCATGGACGAAATCCGCCACGTGGTCGGGGCTGCCGAGCTTGAGCAACATCTGCATGACCTTGGCATTCGCCCCGCCGTGCAGGGCTCCGGACAGCGAACCCACGCCGGCGGCTACCGCCGCATACATGTGCGCCTGGGTGGAGGCCACCTCGCGGGCGGCGAACGTGGAGGCATTGAAGGCATGCTCGGCGTGCAGGACGAGTGCGGTGTCGATGGCCCGGACCGCAGTCTCTTCCGGAGCCCGGCCATTCAACATATAAAGAAAATTGGCGGCGTGACCGAGCTCGGGCGACGGCGCCACCGGATCCAAACCGCCGCGGATGCGGTGCCACGCGGCGATAATGGTGGGAAACTTGGCGACCAGCCGGTGGGCCACCCGCAGGGCGGCTTCCCTCGAAGAATCCGCGATGTCTGGGTCGAAATTGGCGAGCATGGGTACGGCCGCCTGCAGGATGTCCATCGGCAGCGCTTTGGGGGGGCAGGTCCGGAGGGCCGCAATCACCGGGGTGGGCATCTCACGCTCGGCGGCCAGCCTCAGGCGGTACGGCTGGAGTTCTTCCGCCATCGGCAGATACTCGTGCAGCAGCAGGTGCACGACTTCTTCATAGCTCGCCTGGGCCAAGTCCTGGATCATGTACCCGCGGTAGATCAGACGGCCGTTTTTCCCGTCGACCTCGCAGATCCGTGTATTGGCGATGGTGACCCCGCGCAGCCCGGTGTTCAGAACGATTTTGCAGTCGTTTTCCATGCGGCTCCCCTTGTTTCGTTGGTAATTTCTATCATGCAATTGCCCTTGCGAGTTAACCCTAAGTCGCCGAGTCGTATATATTAGAAAATGGTATGCTGGCCAGTAAAAGTCAAGAACGAAATGGGCTGACAACCGCTCCGGCATTCGATTGAAAACCGAGCCTTAAGATGGTATTAGCTGGTCGCGGCGCACGGTGCCGTTCGGCTCGGCAACGAAATCGATTGGCGCTAATTTCAGATCTTCCTATTTTCCGGGGGGTCAGTGGGAGGCTTTTGCAACCGACCTCCTTATATTCCCCAGCAACCCAGCATGCACATCGTTCACCTCAAGAAGGGCTATGATCTCCGTCTGGCCGGACGGCCGGACGGAGCGCTGGAGGAGCTGCCGCGACCCAAGCAGGTGGCTGCAGTGGCGGAACGGCTGCGCTTCGTGAAGCCGCGGCTGGCGGTCAAGGTCGGTGACCGGGTTAAAGTCGGCTCGCTTCTGTTTTCGGACAAGCGCCGTCCGGAGCTGCAATTCCGGTCGCCCGGCGGCGGAACGGTCTGCGCGGTGAATTTCGGGCCCCGGCGACGGTTGCAGGAGATCCGGATCGAGCTGGATGCCGAGGAACCCTACGAGGAGTTCGAGCGCATTTCGGGCGCCGAATTGGAATCGACCGACCGGCGGCGGTTGGTTGAACTCATCATCGGCGGCGGCCTTTGGCCGCTCATTCGCGAACTCCCGTTTCGCGATACCGCGCGTCCGGAAATCGTTCCGCCGGCCCTTTATGTCAACCTCGACAACCTCGAACCGTTTCATCCGCTGCCCGAGGTCTACCTGCGGGATCGCCGAGAACGAATGGCCTTCGGACTGCAGGCGCTCAAACGGATCGCCGGAGCACCCGCCGTGGTCACCGTTTGCCGCCCCCGCAGCGCGGATAGCGAGTGGGTGAACGGCCTGGCATCTCAAGGGATCAGCGGAAACTACCCCGCCCACGATCCCGGCGTGCTGCTGTATCGAACCAAAACGAGCCTGGACCAGCAGCATGCTTGGTTCATCGACGGCCAGGACGTGCTCCTGATCGCTGAACTTTTGCAGACCGGTCGCTACCCGACCGAACGCATGGTGAGCCTGGGTGGGCCTGCAGCCGCGGACAGCCGGCATTTACGGACCCGCATCGGAGCACCGCTGGCGGCACTCACTCAGGGCCGGATCGCCGGCGGCGAGGTCCGGCGCGTGGTGGGCGGCGTTCTGACGGGCTCCGCCGCTTCGCCGGAATCCTTTCTCGGGCTTTTTGAGAAGTCCTTAGTGCTCTTGCCCGAAGGGCGGAGGTCCGGAACCTTCCTGGGATGGACCCTGCCCGGCGCCGAGACGCCCAGCTACTCCCGGACGTTCCTGTCCGCTTTCCGCCGCCCGGCCGAACACCCGATGGACTGCAACCGCCACGGCGGGCTGCGGGCCTGCATCCAGTGCAACTTCTGCCCTCAGGTCTGCCCCGTGGATATCCTGCCCCAGCTGGCCTACAAGGCCATTCTGGCCGGCGAGGTGGAAGAGGCGCTCGACCACGGTCTTCTGGATTGCGTGGAGTGCGGATTGTGCGCGTTCGTGTGCCCCTCCAAGATCGATCTGCTCCAGGCGTTGCGCGAAGCCCGGGCGAAATTCTACGACGAGTTGGCGTGAATCGATGAACCCTGTCAAGCGCTTCTTCGACTCCCAGCGCCGGCATTTCGAAAACGGCGGCCGGTGGGCGCGGTACTTCTTTCTGTACGAGAACCTCGAATCGGTTTTTTTTGCGCCGGCGACCGTCACGGCGGCCAGCCCGCATGTTCGCGACAGCCTGGACGTCAAGCGCTTCATGTTCCTGGTGATAGTCGCCCTGCTGCCGCACTACGCCTTCGGCGCCTACAACGTCGGCTACCAGTCGCACCTTGCCTCCGGCCTGCCGTTGGAAATCGGGGCTGTCTTCCTCAGCGGATTAGGGGTGGTGCTGCCGATGGTGGCGGTGACCTATGCCGTTGGCTATTTTTGGGAAGCGCTGTTCGCCAGCGTAAGGAAACACGAGATCAGCGAGGGGCTGTTCGTGACCTGCGCCCTGTTTCCGCTGACCCTGCCTCCCACTCAGCCGCTGTGGCAGGTCGCTCTCGGCATCTCCTTCGGTGTCGTCATCGGCAAGGAGATTTTCGGCGGCACCGGACGCAACTTTCTCAACCCGGCCCTGACCGGCCGTGCGTTTCTTTACTTTGCCTACCCCGCGCAGACCTCAGGCGATGCGGTCTGGACCGTTCTCCTCGCCGGCCGCACGGCCTCCGTGGACGCCTTCACCGGAGCCACCCCCCTGGCCATCGCTCAGGCAACTGAAGCGGCCGCCATTCCCCAGGCCTGGTCGGATGCCGGCTACAGTTTCGGCACCCTTTTCCTTGGCCTCTACCCGGATTCCATCGGAGCCTCGGCGACCCTTCTGTGCATCATCGGGGCCTTGTTTCTGATCACCGTCGGCGTGGCCGACTACCGCATCATCTGCGGGGACATCCTGGGTTTTATGGTAACGGGCACTCTGCTGAACCTGATTGCCTCGCCTTCGACCTCACCTTATCTTGCCTTGAACCCGTTTTACCACCTGTTGGTCGGCGGAGCGGCTTTCGGGATTGCGTACATGACCACCGACCCGGTGTCCGCGCCGGCCATGCCGAACGCGCGGTGGATATACGGATTTTTAATCGGTATGCTCACCGTGCTGATCCGGGTGTTTAATCCGGCGTTTCCGGAAGGAATTGGCATCGCCATCCTTTTCATGAACTGCTTTGCGCCCCTGCTGGATGAAATCCAGATCAGGATCCGCTTGAAAAAACGGATGCCCAATGTCCGGTAGCCTGAAATCGCTGGCCTATGCCGCCGCCTTGTGCACGGTCTGCGGTCTTTTGCTGACCGCGGCTTCCAGCGGCTTGAAGCCCTTGCAGGAGCGCAACATCCTGATCGACCGCCACCGCAACATCCTCTCGGCAGCGGGGCTGCTGCTGGCGGCCAGCACGCCGTCGCCCCGGGACATTGAAGGGTTGTATTCCAGTCACATCCGGCCGCTGCGGGTGGATGCGGTCGGGCGCATCCTGCCGCCGTCCGAACCGGCGAACGCGGCGTTGCCGATCTATCTGTTCGTCGACGGGCAGGACATCGGCGGCTACATCGTCCCCATCGACACCCGCGGGCTTTGGGGGCCGATCCAAGCCTACCTGGCATTCGACAAGGACGGGGCCACCGTCAAAGGCTTTACGGTCTATCAGCATGCCGAAACCCCCGGCCTGGGCGGGGAGATCGAAAAAAAATGGTTCCGCGATAACTGGGTCGGAAAGAAGATCGTCACCCGGCAGGGGAAATTCGTGTCGATCGGCGTCGCCAAGGGCCGCGTCGAGGACATCCTCCCAAAGGAGAAACACTCGCATTACGTGGACGGCATCAGCGGCGCCACGCTTACCGGCAAATATCTTGCGGCCGGTCTTGCGGAAACTCTCCGACTTTACGAACCGGTCGCCGTCAAGTTTCGCAAAAACCTGCTGCATGAACTG
>Ga0105099_10000521_pt1 | contig 26259 bp, 22 predicted proteins | sample PPLLak3cmMay2015_2_FD_79138 | JGI IMG/M metagenome (GOLD analysis project Ga0105099, IMG submission 79138) | Freshwater sediment microbial communities from Prairie Pothole Lake near Jamestown, North Dakota, USA - PPLs Lake P8 Core (1) Depth... | ecosystem: Environmental > Aquatic > Freshwater >... | reverse complement strand
TTTGATACAAATATTATTCGCAGAGTGCCAATCGACTGATCACATATTCTTGCGAGAAAAATCAGCAGCGGCATTATGACGTAACTGAACAGGGCTGAATCGAGAAAACTTGTTTCCATGATATACTAAATTAGACTGTTACAAATATATGTATAATGGTATTAAGGTACGAGGGTATGCCGGTATGACGCCCTGCACCCTGAGCCCTGAGCCCTGCACCCTGCGCCATTAGTTCCCATACTTCTTATACTTCAGCCGCAGGTTAACTTTTCTGTCATAAATATAATAGCACGGCTCCTCACAGCTGTATTCATCATATACGACCCGCGGGATCACGGAATTGACAACTACATATTGATTGCCCCTGTCATAATATGTTGCTGTAATCGTATACTTTCTGTTCAGAGGTACATACTGGTAAAGCTGGTTGCTTTCAGAAAATACCGATACATAAATTATACTGTCTTCAAGATTTCCTTCATATATTTTTATAGTCGAATTATAACCATTCTCGAGCCTGAGCTCAAGCTTTGCTTTCAGCGGCTCTTCCTGCTCACATTCCGAACAATTGACGATCGGATATCTCTCGCATGAGAAGAGCAGCACCATACCACTGAATACAATGGCCGAAAAGACCAGCTTTATATAATCCCTTAATACCATTTTATGGTTTTTAGAGGTGCTCTGACGTTATTGAAAAAGAGACTCTGCTGCATCCCGAACCTGAACCATACCGGCCCGATCTTGTAGAAATCGGTGTTGGTGAATTCAAATCCTGAAATAAGTGAAAAATTGTTTTTGGTCCATTTAAAGGTAACGGCAGGCAGTATCCTGAATTTATTCCCGGGTGTTTTAAGGGTACCCGCCAGCCTGTTGCCAAAAGAGTATCCTCCAGAAAGTGAAGCTGTTAAGTAATAATTGCTCTTGATTAGATGATCGGTCAGGGGGTACTCCCTGAACACACCTGCATATACCAGCGAGCTCTTGTCGAGGTATTGATAGAACAGGTCCTCTTCCTCTTTTATCAGGACTCTTGAATACCACAGTTTAGAATCAAATCCTGTGATAACGCCAAGATTCCTCAAAGGCTCCTTGAAAGATATGCTGAATCCTGAATAAAAGTCCCTGAAATCGGTCTTGAAGGAAACGGAAGCAGCCATCTGGTCAAACGCGATACTCTTATCAGGAGGGAATTTGTTTCTGTCAAGGAGGTCAATCATATCCATGTCCCTGTATGCTCTGGCGACGCTGCATGGATTGATAACATCTCTTCCGGGATCGTTCCACCTGTCGCCTGTTTTCAGCAGCTTTTCTGCTGCCTTCTCCTGACTGGACCTTACTGCCAGATTCAATGCATCCCAGTTGTGGATGTTCTTCTCATAAATGTCAACACCCTTCTTCCTGAGTATTTCCATCATTACAGTATCGCCATTCTGTGCCGCGATGAGAAAAGGTGTAAATCCTTCGGTATCCCTTGCTTCCAGGTTGGCGCCATTCACTATCAGAATCTCTGCAATATCGGACCATCCTGCCCATATTGCCGCCATAAGCGGTGTGGTGCCGTCATTGGTTTTTATGTCAGCTTCAGCGTCATAATATAAAAGGAGGTCGGCAATGCCTGAATAACCATATATGGCTGCAAAATGAAGCGGTGAAGCTCCGTAATTTCCCTGGAAGTTGACTTCAGCACCATACCTGATAAGCGTTTCAGCAATTTCAAAATCCATGTTCTTCACGGCTAAAAGCAGAGGGGTCTCCCTTCTTTCAGTAATATGATTCACATCGGCATCAAACCTGAGAAGTGTTTTTACTGTGTTGAGGTTACCGTTGTTAACTGCATATATAAGCGGAGTAACACCATCACCCGACTCTGCATTCGGATCAGCTCCCTTTAAGATCATCCTTTCAACCTCAGTGTAATAACCCTCCGACGCGGCAAGCATAAGATTATATTCAAGAGCTCCTGAAACAAACAGCGGTAGATATCCTGAAGTATCGATCACGGAGACCTCTGTCTGTGAATGAAGGTTGAATGGTAAACACATGAAGAGAGCCAGAACAATATATTGCATGGATGACAGTCGGTGTGCCATAGTAGTTGCAAAGTTAAATTTTTGATTTTATGTTATCCTGAAATGAATACTTTTTTAATTTTGATCCCTGGGGAAATGGCTATGCACATATCGAGAATAAAGAAAATACTTCTAATTGTGCTCCTGGCTTCTTTAGTAAGCTATGATCCCGGTGCCGTTGAAACAAACAGTAATCCTGCCGGGAAAATAGTTCCGGCTAATGTAAGGATCACCAACAACCTTTCATCGGGACGGGATTTTGCAGCTGCCGAGAAGAGCGTCAGGTTGTTCATGCGTAAATGGTCGATCACAGGCGCTTCAATTGCCGTTGCAAAGGAGGGCAGGCTCATCTTTGCCAGGGGATTCGGCTTTACAGATACTATATCCATGGAAGAGGTTCAGCCTTTCCATAAATTCAGGATCGCCAGCATCTCAAAACTGGTGACAGCCGTGGCTGTAATGAAACTTGCTGAGGAAGAAAAACTGTCGCTTAACGACAGGGTGTTCGGCCCTGACGGCATACTTGATGATCCGTATTTCAGCGAACCCCGTGACAAGAGAGCCTACGGGATCACCGTTGCCCATCTTCTGAGCCACGAAGGCGGGTGGGCCCAGCGTTACGGCGACCAGATGTTCATGCCGCTGGTTGTGGCCGATCAGATGGGACTGAAACCTCCTGTGGATACTAAAGCGATCATCAGGTTTGCTCTCGACAAAAGGCTCCATTTTACTCCCGGCGCCGGAAGGGCATATTCAAACCTGGGATATGCCATACTGGGACTGGTGATTGAAAAGGCTTCCGGAATGCCGTATGAAGAGTATTGCAGGAAAGAGATCCTTGAACCCCTGGGAATTTACGATATGAAACTTGCTCATAATCTTCCTGAAATGAAAGCGCCATATGAAGTTACCTATTATTCGCCCTCCGATATCGTTCCCAAGCTTTCTATCTACGGGACAGGCGAAATGGTATCCCCGGTTTATGGCGGAAACGATATCGAAGCCCTTGGCGGAGCCGGATCATGGCTGTCCACAGCACCCGATCTCATGAGGCTTCTGCTTGCAGTCGACGGCTTTGGCACAAAAGGAGATATCCTTTCTCCTGAAAGCATAACCCTTATGACCGATAACAGGAACGGACTTGCACCTGTGGGATGGAAGACAACCATTAACGGCACCTGGTGGCGCACGGGGTCTTTCCCCGGAAGCGCCGGTATGATGAAACGGCAAGGCGACGGCATCAGCTGGGTCGTCCTCTTTAACTCAAGCGCCTGGAACGGCCCAGAGATACATTCCTATGTTAATAACCTGATGTACAGGGTGATATCCCAGTTAAAAGATACGAGCGAAGATGATCTCTTTGATCATTCACTGCCGATACCCCTGGCAAACGATTCAACTTCTCAATAAACCTGCGAAAATGTGCTTTACGGTAAATGTAAACCTTGTCAAGGAAGAAATAGAGGATAGGTTCGGAGTGAAATTTCCTGATAAATACCGCTACGAACCAAGCTATTATTACCATGCATTTGCCTTTCCGGAGATACCAGCCATCTGCACTGGTGACCCGCAAAAAGCAAGGCTGCTGAGATGGGGACTGATTCCGCCATGGACAAAAACCACTGAAGATGCAAAGGAGATCAGGCTTAAGACCTTCAATGCAAGGGCGGAGAGCGTCGACAGCAAACCCTCTTTTTCATCCTCATTCAGATCAAGGAGATGCCTCATCCCGGTCAGGGGCTTTTATGAATGGCAGCATGCCGGCAGTAAAAAGATCCCCTGGTATATTTATCATACAGGAAATGACATATTTGCTCTTGCAGGACTCTACAGTGAATGGACGCCTCCCGACAGCAGGGAATCTCTTGGCACTTTCTCAATAATTACAACAGAAGCCAATGAACTGATGGCTGAAATCCATAATTCCAAGAAAAGAATGCCTGTGATACTTGACCGTGAAGATGAGAAGAAATGGATTGATGAAAAACTTGCTCCGGAGGAAGCGTTAAATATGCTAAGGCCTTCTCCTTCAGAAATTCTTAAGGCCCACACCATAGGTCCGCTTGTCAACGACCGTACCGCAAACCGCAACACACCAGAAGTAATTAAACCCTGCACCTGGCCCTCCGCCTCCCTTTTCTAACACCATTGCACCGTTGCGCCGTTGCGCCGTTGTGCCTTTTATTGCGCCACAAAATGATACGTCAGCGTCCCTGCCTGCTGTTTTGGTGCATAGAGGTCCTGGTTAAACCTTGAGATAAGTGCTGTGCTTACAGCAGTCTCCATAAGACAAGGATCGCTGGTTGTGCTTTCCGATTCAATTATGCGGGCTTCCTCAACGATACCTTTCTGGTTCACAAGAATTGCCAGGGCAACTTTCCCTGATCCCTCGCATTTGTATATAGGTATGGGAAGATATGTATGATTGCGGTCTTTTAGTTCATAATATATCCTTGTGGGACCCTGGTAAGCGGCAGCCATTACTTCCGATTCATCGGGCTGTTCCTTCTCTCCTGTGTCTTTCCTGTTCTCGAAGGCAAGATTCTCTTCATTTCCTGCCTCCTTCAGCCTCTTCCATTCATCTATGTAATTGTCTTCTCCCAGTTTGCCGCTTGCGATAAGCTCTTCTTTGACCTTATCGATGTAATCATCGGGATCGATCTGTACATCAGGCTTATTGGCAAGGTTCCTCGCTATATTAAGCAGATCCTCATCGCCCTGCAGAATTCTTTCTATGGAAGTTGCCGGCAGATTGATCAGCTTCTCCTTGTCTTCAGGCTCTTCTGATTTGATTTCTGCAAACTCAATCACAAATTCGTTCTTTCGCTCAATATTGAGAGCCCTGATCTGAAATAGCATGAAAATAATTGCTGCTGCCAGGTGAATGACAACGGTGCCAAAGATTCCGACGATCTTACCCTCATAATTTTTCATACAGCACAAAAATACAAAATGATACGGTCATTTTGTATCTGTCTTTTTCTTCTTCCTGACAGGCTTGGCCGGCTGCGGTCTTTTAGTCGATTCACTCCTGAGCAACCCGTTCTTTATTCCGCTGATGAATTTTGCCCAGGCGAACGGATTGAGAAGATTATTTACAGGGAACTGACCCCTGGTGGCCATTGAACTGAAGTTCTGTTCCATAGCATACCTGAAACCTGCTTCAGGTGAGATCCTTACGCCGGTCTCGTTTGTTACGGCCACATATATTGATGCGATATTCTCATTCATGTTTTCAATCAGCGGATCAGTTGGCTTCTCCTTCGTCATCTCCCTGATAAACTCATTGTAAGTTTTCCAGGGGAGGATCGTGACACCCTCAATCGGTATAGTGTCTATCTCCAGGCTGATATCGACCATACAATGTCTTTGATCGTAATCCGGAGGTATTATTGTATGGTACCTTTTAAAGCCAAGAGCCCTGTAATAAATTGTATCGCCCGGGACGCTTGTTATTGAATAGATACCTGTCCTCTCGCTTATGGCTCCTCTACGCAGCTTCCTGGAGATGACCGTCACGCCTGCCACCGGACTGTTGCTGATGTCGGTTATGATACCGCTCACCTGGATAAATCTTTCAGGAGTGACTGTCTGGCTATGCAATGGAATGGTTAGCAGAAGTAGAAGAAAAACAATATTGCAGGACCTGTTCAAGTTTCAGTTTAATCAGTAATAACGTGATAAATCATGTTAGAGTCTGCAAAGTAAATATTATTGAGCTTAACAGTAAAACATTTAACTTATTTTTAAGTAATTTCACTGCTTTCAAATCATAATTATGCCTGAACAACTACTATTGGGGGATGAAGCAATAGCACAAGGCGCCATTGATGCAGGCCTTAGCGGGATGTACGCTTATCCGGGGACTCCATCGACTGAGATAATGGAGTATATCCAGGCATCTGACGCTGCTGCGGAACGGGGGATACACAGGGAATGGTCTTCAAATGAAAAGACAGCTCTTGAGGCTGCACTCGGAATGTCGTATGCGGGAAAGCGTTCAATGGTCGCCATGAAGCATGTCGGTCTCAACGTTGCATCCGACGGATTCATCAATTCAGCCATTACCGGAGTCAATGGAGGTATGATAGTTGTATCGGCTGATGATCCTTCCATGCATTCGTCACAGAATGAACAGGATTCGAGGTTCTATGCAAAGTTCGCATTCGTTCCCTGCTTCGAGCCTTCAAACCAGCAGGAAGCCTATGATATGGTGACCGATGCATTCGAGCTGTCGGAAAAATACAGAGTCCCGGTTATGATAAGGATCACAACAAGGCTGGCTCATTCAAGAGCCGGCGTCGAGCTGGCAAAGCACCCTGCTCCCGGAAAGAAGTTGAGAATACCTTCCGATCCTGTGCAGTTCGTGCTGCTTCCCGCTATGGCACGCAAAAAATACAGGGAATTGCTGAAATCGTACGAGACTATAAGATTCGACGCCAGGTTATCAAAATACAACTCATATACCGATAGTAAAAAACGGCAAACCGGGATCATCGCATGCGGGATAGCATATAACTATCTGATGGAAAATTTGAAGGATGCGCATCACACATACCCTGTGCTGAAGATATCCGCTTATCCCTTCCCGGCCGATATGGTTAAGGAGATAACCTCAAGGTGCAGGGAGGTGATACTCCTTGAGGAGGGTTATCCGCTTATTGAAGAAAGCCTCAGGGGTATCCTGGATAACGGCATCAAGGTTCTGGGACGCCTGGACGAAACCATCCCGCGCGACGGAGAACTTAATCCTGCCATCGTTGCAAAAGCGCTTGGAATGAATGTAAGCCGGGGGAGGGAAGTGCCTGGGCTTGTTAAGTCGCGGCCGCCATCCTTCTGCAAAGGATGCGGTCATGCCGATATGTTCAATGCACTTATTGAGGCATTGAAACCCTACGGGCAGGGACGAGTATTTTCCGATATAGGCTGTTATACACTCGGTGCACTTCCTCCATATAATGCCATTAACTCGTGCGTCGACATGGGAGCATCGATTACCATGTCCATCGGGGCAGCTGATGCGGGACTTGTACCCGCGGTAGCCGTTATCGGCGATTCAACTTTCACTCACTCCGGGATGACCGGATTGCTTGATGCCGTAAATAAAAACTCACCGGTAACTATCGTCATATCAGATAATTTTACCACAGGAATGACCGGCGGTCAGAAATCACAGGCAACAGGAAGGCTTGAACAGATCTGCCTCGGAATAGGAGTGGAGCGAGAGCATCTTAGAATGGTTAATCCTTTACGTAAAAATCATGAAGAAAATGTACGTATAATATCGGACGAGCTTGAATACAAAGGTGTTTCAGTCATAATCGCAGGAAGGGAATGTATTCAGACAGCCACCAGAAAAAAGAAAGCAGAAACATCGCAAGAATGAAATAACTAATTCAAAATTCATTATTCAATATTCAAAAAGTCATAGATTGAATCTTGAATCTTGAATCTTGAATCTTGAATAATATTTTCTAATGAAAAACGATATAATTTTGTCAGGTGTAGGTGGGCAGGGTATTCTCTCAATTGCTGCCGTAATTGGTCTTGCTGCAGTTGAGAATAAAATGTACATAAAGCAGTCAGAAGTTCATGGAATGAGCCAGCGGGGAGGTGATGTCCAGTCACATTTCCGTCTCTCCGACAAGCCTGTGGCTTCCGACCTGATACCTTATGGCAAAACAGATCTTATCATTTCAGTTGAGCCGATGGAATCGCTGCGGTACCTTCCGTGGCTGTCAGAAGATGGCTGGCTTGTGACAAATTCAAATCCTTTCATAAATATCCCTGAGTATCCTCCAGTTGACAAAATCCTTGAAGAGATCAGGAAGATAAAAAACAGCATAATAATTGATGCTGACACAATTGCGAAGGAATGCGGCTCTGTCAAGGCAGGAAATATTGTTGTTCTGGGTGCAGCCTCCCATTTCATTAGCATGCCTTTTTCTTCTATTGAAAACTCGGTAAGGAAACTCTTTGGAAGAAAAGGGGAGGAGATCGTTAATTTAAACCTTAAGGCCCTTAATGCAGGGCGGGAGCATTCAGCAGGGTTGCTTTAAATCTTACCCTGGAATTTTCTTCATTATTTTTCTCAGGCTTCTTTTTGCACTTATACCCAGTCTGAACATCCAGTCGTCTGAGGCGAACTCGCTGTGACCGCGGGACGGCTGGTTGATCACCGCACTGAATTCTTCAGGTGTCCAGTCAAGCTTCTTTGCCACATATTCAAGATCTTCATTTATCGCTGATTCGGTGTATTCCTTTTCATTCATAATACGCAAAGCTTCTTCCCTGGTCATCTGACCTGAAATGACCAGACTTGAAAGGTGGGCTCTCTTCTTGCTGAAGCCGAATTTATGGGGAAGATAATACTCCTGGAAGAATTTTGTGAATCGTGATTCATGATGCTTGCCCCCGTAATACTGCCATCCGAGCTCCCTGCTCATGACATCGATTGCATCCTCTTTCCTGTAGTTGAGGAAGTTCAGCGGACTGATTATTCTGATATTCTTTATTAATGAATAGTAGATGAACCTCCTGAAAAAGCTGATGGTAGGAAATTCCTTCAGTCTCTTCTCCCCGAACCGGTCATGAATAGCTTGCAGGTGCCTCAGGTCCATCGCCTGATGTCCCCATGAAGTCGGAAGAATTATCTCTGTTGTGTAATTATGTCCGTTCAGGGCATATTTGATCCTGTTTTTTTCTGCAAACCGGTACAAGGCTGCAAAGATTGCATGATCCTGCGGGATATCCATATCCATCAAGCTGGCTTTGAAGAATGCCCTCTGAAGGTCTTTCATCTCCTCCCAGTTGACAACGAATGTATGAAGCTCAATGTTAAGGTGTCTGGTGATGTTCTCAATATTCTTAACGGCGAGCTCCGAATTCCAACCGCAGTCGACATGAACCACAAGCGGCCTTAAACCCAGTTTGACCTTTGTAAGGTATGCAAGATATGAGCTGTCAACGCCTCCGCTCAGTCCGATGATACAGTCATAATCCCTTCCCTTCTGCTCCTTCCTGATCCTGTCAGCCAGTTCCTGAAGCATTTTTTCTCCTGCTTCTCCCGGGAACCAGGTAATGGGTGCCAGATCCAGGGCTTTGTTGCAATGGCTGCAGTTACCGTTTTCATCAAAAGTGATCTCAGGGTCAGAGGTGTCCATTATGCACCTGTTGCAGATCCTGTATTCCCGGGTTTGCATATAGTATCAGTTGAACAGATTCAAAATCTCCTGGTAAGCAGGATATGTAATTAGCACAGCCTTCCGCTTTCCATGAAAGACGAACAGACTCCCTGCTGCTGCTGCCGAAGCGCCGCCTTCGGTTACTGCAAGTTTAATGTCGCTCAGGTTTCCTGCGCCTCCGCATGCTATTACAGGTACCCTGACAGCATCCGACACACTTCTGATAAGCGCAAGTTCGAAGCCTTCCATGGTGCCATCCCGGTCTATCGAGTTCAGGAATATCTCCCCGGCACCCTGCTCCTCCATCATCCTTGCATATTCAACCGGATTTTTACCTGTGTCAATGCGGCCTCCGCTCACGTAAACCGAATGTCCTCCCGTGAATCTCTTTTTCACATCCATCGAAACAACTATGGTTGAACTGCCGAACCTTTTTACGGCTTCGCTTATGAAACCCTTCTTCTGAAATGCGCTGGAGTTGATTACGATCTTTTCAGCACCCGATTTTATTATCTCCTCAATCTGCGCCGTTGAAACAATTCCTCCTCCATATGCGAAAGGCATGAAGCATTCGCTGGCCAGCTTTCTGATCAGTTCCAGTGGTGGTTCCTTCTTATCCTTTGTTGCATCTATATCGAGGAAAATAAGCTCATCAACCTCCTTCTCGTTGAATATCTTCACAGCGTTGATCGGGTCGCCGATATAAACCGAATCCCTGAACCTGACCGTCTTAACCAGCCCGTTGTTCCTTAGAAGCAGGCAAGGTATTATTCTCTTGATATTCATGTTAATAAAGCTCAGCAAAGTTCTTCAGGAGAGCCATTCCGAACTTATGGCTCTTTTCAGGATGGAACTGGACACCTGCTATATTCCCTTTTTCAAACGAGGAAGCAAACTCCTGCTCATATAATGTAGTTGTAAGCGTATCGGCGTTATCGGCCGGCTTAACATAATACGAGTGGACAAAGTAAAACCTGCTATTGCAAGGGAGATTTGTCAGCAGCCTGCTCTCCTTTTTTGCATCGATGAAGTTCCATCCCATATGAGGAGACTTATACCGTATCGTGTCTGCAAACCTGAATCTTACAGTTTCGGCATCTATCCATCCCAGTCCCGGCAGAGATCCTTCTTCGCTTCTTTTAGTCATAAGCTGCATACCCAGGCAGATGCCGAGCACCGGGACGTTATCGTCCAGGACTTTCCTGTCAAGGATATCTTTCATACCCAGCTTCTCAAGCATCTCCATTCCCTGGTCAAACGCACCTACTCCGGGAAGGATGATCTTATTTGCTGACGCTATCTCATCAGGGGAGGATGTGACTCTTGACTCAACCCTGATCTTTTTAAGCATGTTTTGAATCGATCCAAGGTTGCCTGTCCTGTAGTCAATAATTGTGATCATTTGAACTTGTAATAAAAGTGTAAATGTATAAAAAAAGAGGCTGACAGGAATGACAGCCTCTTTGCACATTGAAATGCAGCGAATGAGAACAGGTTATTCCTCTTTTGCGTCACCTTTCTTAGACGATTGCAGCAGAAGGATTTCATTAAGGACGATCTCGGTGATATATTTCGTAACACCTTTCTTGTCCTCAAAACTCCTGTAGACAAGCCTGCCGTCAACAGCGACCTCTCTTCCTTTTTTAAGATATTTGGATGCTCTCTCTGCAAGACCGTTCCATGCAACAATGTTATGCCAGGCTGTTTCTTCTACCTGCTGGCCATCGCCATTTTTAAAGGTATTATTTGTTGCAAGCGTAAAGTGAGCCACCTTCTTCCCGCTTTCAAGGGTTTTGATCTCCGGATCCTGTCCGAGGTTTCCGATCAGCATTACTCTGTTTCTAAGTGCATTCATGATTTTAAATTTTAGTGAGACATAATTTTAATTATCATGTCAAACTTACACCCTGCTTAAAGCCCGTATCGGTTAATAAGCGTTTAAATCCGGTTCATAATCTTTTATAGTCGTTTGTAACCGTTTGAAAACGTTTTTGTGTATCTTTATCAAAACTTTAGTGCTGTGGAAAGAAAATGTCTCGATTGCGGCGATGTCATTCATGGCCGCACCGATAAGAAATTCTGCTCCGACCAGTGCAGGAACAACTACAACAACCGGCTCAATCGCGATTCAAACAATTTTGTAAGGAATGTCCACGGATTACTCAGGAAGAACCGCAGGATACTGGCTGACCTGTATGATGAGGGAAAAACAAGAGTTCATAAGGACGCCCTGTTTGCCCTTGGATATAACTTCAGCTTCTTTACCCATATGATCGAAACATCAGACGGCGAAAAATGCAACTACTGTTTCGAGTACGGGTACACGGAAACCGGGAACGACTTCATTGAACTGAAATACAATTCCCGGTACCTGGATTATCAGTAATATATGATTTCTGTTATTTTGTTTTAAAGAAGGGAAAATAGTAACTGATATTTTCTTTTGTCAGCCTTGTCCCGTATTCTGAATCCTGGAAAGCTTCACAATAATTGACCTTGCTTCCTTTATCCGTCCCGTACTGTTCAATCAGCTTGGCCCTGTATGGCTCAGCATCTGATCTGGCCATCCTGCTTTTTCCCAGCCAGGCTCTTCTCTCAGCATCTGTCTTTGGAACCTGGTCGAGGATACCTGCATTGAAAGGCAGCCATTCATACATCTGGCAGGTATGCTGATGATACATGTCGATCTTCTTCTCAATTACATCGTCAACAGCAACGACCACATCGGGCTTGAACGGTTCGGGATGAGTAAAGCCGTCGCTCATATAAAGGAATACCGGATTCTTATCCAGGTGCCTTACCTCCGGAAGTATCTTGGGTACTGTAACCATATAGGCTGCATCAAGTACAAGTGTTCCGGTGTACCTGTGGTCAGGATGGTAATCATAGGGCCTCGGGAATATCACTATATCAGCTTTATGCTCCCTTATAAGCCTTATCACCTGAAGCCTGTTCTCATAGGTTGGCATCAGCTGCCCGTCGTGGTTGTCAAGAGTAATATAGCGGACTCCGATCACTTCTCCTGCCCTCCTTGCTTCTTCACGCCTTATCTTAGCCAGTTCCTCCGATGATAACGACTGGTGGCCGGCATCTCCGTTTGTCAGAGAGACCATGAGCACATCATGTCCCAGCTGAGCCCATTTGTAGGCTGTTCCGCCCACTTTGTCAGGATCATCGGGGTGTGCACCAATTATAATAATGTGCAGTTTCCTGTTTTGATCGCCGGCCTGGGCAAATGCCGGCTGAATGGCACAGGCCAGGAAGCAAACCTGTAAGAAATAAATCAGTGTTTTCATAAAAGTATGTTTTAGGTTTCTAATATATTAATAAATTCACTACCACTCACTGTTCGCCAGCTCCCATACATTTGCAAAGCTGATCCTGATTATCTTTTCCATGATATCCCAGTCAACTGTCGATATCTCATCATCGGGCGTGTGGTACTCTTCGCGATGACCTGGCTTGAACCTCATAACGGGCACGCCTTTCGCAACGAACGACCTGTGATCGCTTCCTCCGGGTGGATCAGATGAAGCTTCATAAACGACTTTTAGTTTTATTCCGTGTTTCAGGAGATTGTTTTCCGTAAGCTCCCTGAATCCGGGGCAGCTGCTCGTATATGTCATGGTCACCATTTCCTGCCGGTCATCTGAAACATATCTTGATATCATATCAAAATTCATATTAAGACGAAGGTTATCAAGAGGATATGTGAGATTTTCGACATAATATTCTGATCCGAGAAGCCCTTTTTCCTCTGCAGTCCATAATGCAATGATTATCGTTTTTTCCGGCTTGATGCCTGTCTCCATGATCGCCCTTGCAAGGGTAAGCGCCCCCACAGTACCTGATGCATTATCGTCGGCGCCGTTCCAGATATATCCGTTGGCAGTACCCTCATGATCGTAATGCGCTCCTATTACAATGATCTGATCAGGATCATTTCCCTCGATTATACCGATAACATTTCTAACCTGCACAGCAGTAGTGATGACATTCGATCTGACATAAATAGTCCTGTATGTGAGTGAGGGGAGCGTTCCGGGTTTACCCGACTCTGCGTTTTTCAGGTATTCATCCAGCCCGGTTGATGTTCCCTGTATGATCTGCCTGGCAGCCTTTTCTGAAATGAGTATCCTCGTCACCTCTTCTCTGTCAGTCGTGCCCGGTATGGAATATCTTGCATAACGCCCGCCAGGCCACTGCCTGCTTTCAGATGGTGCCATGTTAAGAAAAGCGGGCGGTGGTTGAGTTCCGACAGTTGTAGTGGAAAGGTTGAATTCAATGATCCCGGCAGCACCTGAGTTCCTCAGCATATTCTCAGTCTCCCTGGCAGATGCTGACAATTCCTCCGGTGTTAGTTTTTCACGCGCAAATCCCGGAACTCCTGAGATCTTAAGAATAAATTTGCCTTTAATGTCCAGGCTGCTGAAATCGTTGTACTTCAGCTTGTCGTTTTTGAATCCATACCCGGCAAAGATCACGGGAGCCTCTTTTTCGATGCTCTTCTCCTCTGACCTGATGAAAAAATCAATGTTACTTTCAAAGGAAACACTCTCTACCAGGGAGCCTTCAGTTGTCTTCATTTTAAACACCTGTTCACCACCGGGTGTTGTCTTCAGCAGGGTAATATTCTGGAAATATGTTCTTCCTGACGCCTGTTGAGACTGCATATAACCCCTTATTCTTGGATAATCGCCCCCGGGCTTCACACCGTAAAGCTGAAGCATACTCGCAATGTAATCACCTGCAAGGTATTCACCTTTTTCTCCGGCCTCCCTGCCTTCCATCCAGTCGGAAGCAAGAAAGCTCATCTGTGCTTTAATCACATCCGGAGTTATCGCGCGAAGCCCTTTTTCAACAGGCGTCTCCTGACAGTTAACAGCCTGATATGCAAGCAATAATAATTGTATAAGAATAAATATCTTTATCTTCATATATCGATTCTAATAACATTCCAAGGTAAGCAATAATTCAATTCATCTCAACTTATATCCTCTCCGAGTCCTTCTTAACCAGCAACCAGCAACCAGGAACCAGCAACCAGCAACCAGCAACCAGGAACCAGGAACCAGGAACCAGCAACCAGCAACCAGCAACCAGGAACCAGGAACCAATAAACATCTTTGCAGAACTTTAAAAGAAATAAAAAGGAACGTTTACCGTTTATTTTATAAAAATCTGCAACCTTTTGAATGATTTGACCGTTTATAAACAAAAATGACTTATTATGAAAAGACTATTTGCACTTGTAATCACAGTATTGATAGCTCTGCCGGCTTTTACACAGCTTAAATTCGGGATCAAGGCAGGGGTGAACAGCACATCGCTCACCATGAATGATCTTGTATCAGTCACTTCAGGAACCAAAACCTATACAATAGAAGAGGTTTCCGGAATGAATTACGGTTTCCACGGAGGTGTATTCGGACGTATCAGCATTTCAAAGCTGTTCGTTCAGCCTGAAATTCTGTTCTCAACAAGCACCAGTGAATATAAGGTGACCGATGTTCTCAATACAACCGTTGATGAAGTGAAGCAGAAGTTCAACAAGATTGATGTACCTGTACTGATTGGTGTTAAGCTTGGTCCTGCAAGGATCAATGCCGGTCCGGTTGGTTCATTCAATATAACAACTCCCGAAGAACTCATCGATGATCCTGATTTTGAAGCTATTTACGGGAAGATGTCATTCGGATACCAGGCTGGCCTTGGTGTGGATGTTTTGGGCATGCTTACTGTTGATGTGAGGTACGAAGGCAGCCTGAAGAAATACCAGACACAGATCGAAAACACTGCCGGTACATCATTCAACCTCGACGACCGCCCGAGCGCACTCCTGCTCAGCATAGGCGTAATGTTCTGATAAGTAATTAACTCTGTGAATGCCCCCTTCCCTCCCGCTACGCTAAAGCTTCGCGGGACAAGCTCTGAAGGGGGTATTGTATTTCCGGCTTTTCAAGTCCCCTTCAGGGCCTGCCTGACTGACTGCATCAGCAGGACAGGCAGGGATTTAGGGGCTATTTTGAAAGAAGCATCTTTGCAGCAACCAGCAGAAGCAACACACCGAATACCTTCTTCAGCACCCCCTGCGGAATATTCAGGGCGAATTTCGAACCGAAATATGATCCTATTAAAAATGCCGCTGCAAGTATCAGAGCAAATTTGATATTAACCTCCCCTGCTTTCCAGTAATTGTATGCTGCAATGATCCCTATCGGGGGAAGCATCACGGCCAGGCTGGTTCCCTGGGCCATATGCTGGCTGAATCCCAGTATGAACACAAGGGCAGGTACCATGATTATTGCTCCGCCGATTCCCAGCATACCTGCAAAAACGCCGGTTACAACACCGATTGCCAATAAAAGTATTAATGTAGTGACTGACATATCCATTTGGTTTTTAAGTTTCATATGATCGAAGATCAGTAAATATATTAATAATCAGCAATAAAATGAAGGTAAAGGGAGAATGGGAGAAAAGATAAAAAGCTAAATCGGCGTCAGCATATTTGGCAACAGGCACTTGTATAAACAAGCAGAATCTTTAATTTTGGTCATCTTAAATTATTATGAAGCGTAAGAACCTTATATACTTGTTTTTATTTATTATTCTGACTGGCATTGTATGTATTGCATTGGGATACAGTATTCTATTTGGTCCCAATATAAAAACGGTAGGGAAGAAGGTTGTTCTTTTTATTCCCGAAAGATCGACTTATGTTCAGGCAATAGATACAGTAAAAGCACATTTTGATATTTCTGACCCCCGGTTGTTTGAATGGCTCGCTGAAAAGAAAAACTACCCTGCAAATGTAAAACCAGGCCGATATTTAATCGAAAATGATATAAGCTATAACGGTCTGATAAATCTGCTTAGGTCAGGACGGCAAACGGCAGTGCGGGTTACCTTTAATAATATTCGTTATCTGCACGAACTTGCAGCCAGGATTGGCAGTCAGATAGAAGCCGATTCAGCTCAGATAATGGATTTCTTCTCCGATCCTGGCAATTACAGTAAGGATGGGTTTTCAAAGGAAACCATAATTTCTGTTTTCATACCGGACACTTATGAGTTTTACTGGAACACTGATGCCGGTGAGCTTTATTCACGGATGCTTAAGGAATACAACAGGTTCTGGAATAAAGAGCGACTTAAGAAGGCAAAAGCTCTGAATCTGACGCAGACTGAAGTTTCAATCCTTGCATCGATAATTGATGATGAAGTTGTAAAAGCAGATGAAAAGCCAAGGATCGCGGGTGTTTATGTCAACAGGCTTAAAAGAGGTATACCGCTCCAGGCATGTCCGACAATTAAGTTTGCAATGAAAGATTTCACCATAACCCGGGTGCTGAACCAGCATCTGAAATATGAGTCGCCTTACAACACTTACAGGCACAGGGGCTTTCCTCCGGGTCCCATCGGATGCCCTACTATCGAAGGCATCGATGCCGTCCTGAACACTGAAAAGCACGATTATCTTTACTTCGCAGCCAAAGCTGACTTCTCAGGATATCACAATTTCTCCCGTACACTGACTGAGCACAACCGCTATGCCAACGAGTACCAGCGCGAACTCGACAGAAGAAGGATTTATAAATAATAGATTTACGAACAAGGAACACCGATTTATGATTTATGAAGAATAAAACCGGTAAATCTTCAAAAATCAAAAATCGTTAATCGATATTCACTATTTATTACCAACTACCTCAACCTCCCTTTCAAGGTTGATCCTGAATTTAGTTTTAACTGATTTCCTGATCTTTTCCGAGAGGTCAAAGATCTCCTTCCCTGTTGCATTTCCATGGTTGACAAGGACCAATGCCTGTTGGTCATGAACACCTGCATCTCCGATTCTTTTCCCTTTCCAGCCGCATTGCTCAATCAGCCAGCCGGCCGCCAGCTTCTTTTTCCCTGAGGGGTCATCATAAACCGGCATTCCGGGATTCTCTTTCAGCAGCCTGGCCGTAATTTTTTTTGTAACCAACGGATTTTTGAAAAAGCTTCCTGCATTTCCAATGACTTCAGGATCAGGAAGTTTGCTTTGTCTTATTTTTAGCACCGCCTCCCTTACTTTTCTTAATGTTGGCTTTCCTGCTTTTTCAAGGTACTGCCTCAGGGTCCCGTATTCAAGGTTCGGATTGAAGTTCAGATTCAGTCTGAAATAAACCCTGGTTATAAGGTAACCGCCTTTGAATGAAGTTTTGAAGATGCTTGTCCTGTAACCAAATTTGCACTCTTCATTGTTAAATATTTTTACCTTTCCCGAATCAGTATCGATGGCTCTTACATTAATAATATAATCCTTTGCCTCAATACCGTATGCACCGATATTCTGGACCGGTACAGCTCCCACGCTGCCCGGAATTCCCGAAAGGTTCTCCAGGCCGCAGAATCCCAATGCTACACTCCATTCCACGAATCTGTCCCATTCTATGCCGGCACCTGCTGAAACGATAATATGCTCGCCTTCAATCTCCTCTGTTATCATTCTTTTTAGTTCGGGAATCATTATTGTTCCTCTGTAATTATCAGTGAAAAGGATGTTGCTGCCTCCACCGAGTATCATCAAAGGTTTTTTCCAGGATATTTCTCTTCTTAAAAGAGTTCTGGCCTCCTTTTCTGTCCTGGCGTGGATTATCGTATCAGCCATGTAATCAACGCCAAAGGTATTATATCGCTTCAGGCTTATGTTCTTGTAAATACGCATCTTTATCTTTTCTGTAAAAGTATTATTTATAATGGTATGACGGTGCGAAGGACCCCCGTCCCGCTAAAGCGGGACTGTCATCTATCATAAATTCCTCGCTATTGGTCAAAATATTTTGAATACTTTCAAGTTTTATTCTATTTTTAAAAACAATATGATTATTAACCGGCCTTTCTGTTCAACTGCCTCTGCGCCCCCGATCCCGAGGACTCGGCACGGGGCAAGCCGTTTCGCCGTTGCGCCTCAACCCATTTCAATATGAAACCAAAACTCTCCCCCTTTTGTCTTTTATCTTTTATCTTTTGTCTTTTGTCTTTTATCTTCTTGCCCTCCGCCCTGAGCCAGATCCCGCAGGGATTTAACTACCAGGCCGTTCTGAGAGACAACCCTTCAAACAATCCTATTGTAAGCCAGGGAGTTCAAATAAGATTTACCATTCAAACCGCGGGTTCTGTTGTTGTGTACCAGGAGACCCATTCAACCACAACCGATGATTTCGGGACCATCTCCCTTGTTGTCGGTGGGGGAACTCCAGTGGGGGCATATGAATTTTCAGAAATAAACTGGAGCGTTCCTCTCTCCCTCAAGACAGAATTTGAATACCCTGTTTCAGGAACGCCTGATTATGACAAGCTGATGGGTACGACACCGCTCAAATCGGTTCCATATGCACTTGTAGCAAAGGATGTTGAAGGCCCTGTTGAAAAGTTGGATGTCATCGGTACCACCGAAAATGATGAGGAGGCTTTGTTTGAGGTTAGGAACAAGGACGGGCAGGTTGTATTTGCGGTATATAATGAAGGTATAAGAGCTTATGTAAATGAGATAGATGAAAAAGGAGCGAAGGGGGGCTTTGCCATCGGCGGCTTTGGTACCACTAAGGAGGATGAGGAACCGCAGAATTTTCTTTTTGTCAGCGGCGACAGTGTAAGGGTATATATTGACAATGCCGATATTGATCCGGTCAAGGGGCCGAAAGGAGGATTTGCCATAGGAGGTTTTGGTATGGCAAAGGCAGGTCCGCAACAGTTTCTGACTGTAAGCAACGACAGCGTAAGGATCTATATTGATAATAATACGACAGATAAGGGAGTCAAGGGAGGCTTTGCCATCGGGGGTTATGGAGTTTCAAAAGGAAAGCCTCAGAAGCTTCTTACTGTAAGCGACGACAGTGTAAGGATTTATTTAAACGATTCCTCAAAAGGAGTGAAAGGAGGATTTGCAATAGGCGGGTTTGACAAGGCAAAGGGTGACGGCGCCAATACCAGTTTCTTTAATGTTTCAACAGAAGCAAGTGAAAAAATAAAACCTTCAGAACCGAGGATATTATGGTATCCCTTAAAGAATGCTTTCCTGGCAGGCCAGGTGTTGATAGAACACCCTGACAGTGTGGGTACAAATTCTTTTGCAGCAGGTTACGAGGCAAAACCAAAAGGCGATTTCTCCCAGGCTTTAGGGTACAAAGCCAGAACAGAAGGGATAAGTTCAACCGCTATCGGCAACTATTCTTTTGCAAAAGGGAGTAATTCCTTTTCACTTGGAGACTCAGCATATGTCTCATCTGCTGATGGTTATGCGATAGGAGCAGGAGCAAGAGCCACAGGTCTGGGCTCATTTGCAATTGGATCTAAGAACAGGGCTTTTGGAGAAAATTATGAACTTTCCACATCTGCTACCGGTGCTTATTCACTGGCAATAGGACTCGATGCTGATGCTGAAGGCGGAGAATCATTTGCTGCCGGAATAAGCGTAAAGGCTCAGGGTGAATATTCAGTAGCATTAGGCCGGTCAGCAACTGCCAGTGGTAATTTTTCCATGGCACTGCAGGGTATTGCCAGCGGAATGGGCTCTGTTTCCATCGGAGGTGGAAGCGCTGAAGCATATAATTCCATTGTAATAGGCAATGGCACTTCAAGTGCCTGGCAATCAATTGTCATTGGCGATGGTGTGGCAAATAACGATTATGCAGTTGCTATTGGTGAAAATGCATCAGCAACCGGAGATTATGCAATTGCCGCCGGACTCGAGACAACAGCCCAGGCTTATGGAAGTTTCGTGATAGGCTATTTCAATAAAATTTCAGGTACAAAAGAGTCAATTGTATCAACCGACCCGGTTTTTGTAATAGGTAACGGAACATCTATCACCCCGTCAAACGCTTTTACAGTTCTTAAGAATGGTTATACGGCTGTAGGTCATGATAACCCGGGACAGATGCTTGATATTAACGGTCAGATAAAAATCCGTGGAGGCAGTCCTGCTGCAGGCAGGATACTGACCTCTGATGCTGACGGAGATGCAACCTGGGAGGCGCTTCCATCCCATTCACACAGTACTGCCGATCTTACTTCAGGATCCCTTACAGTGGCAAGGGGCGGAACCGGGAACAGTACAATTACATTAAACAAGGTGCTGGTCGGAAATGGAACTAGTGCAGTCCTGTCTCCTGCAAACCTCCACTGGGATAATACAAATTCACGGCTTGGTATTGTTAATACCAGTCCACAATACAATATTGATGTAACAGGTACGCTGAGAACAACCTCAACCACTAACCTCGCGACTGCAGGAGCTAATGTCGGCATAGGAACAATAACCCCGACAAATAAGCTGCACATAGAGAACGGTACCGGCGCTGCAAAAATTTATGTCAACGGCACCACCGGCAATGCCAGCCTTGAATACAGGGTTTCAGGTACATATGTTGGCGCCTTCGGGGCTAACCTCGATGATAGTTATATCTTCATGTATTCAGGAGGCAATCTATCTTTAAAGGATGGCAAAGTGGGGATAGGAAATACAGCCCCGGGGCAAAAGCTTGATATAACAGGTGGATATGGCAGGGTTGAATCAGGCTATAGCTGGCTTACAAACTCTGACGCCAGATATAAAAAGAACATAACTGAACTTCAGGAGTCGCTTGGTAAAATAATGGAGATCAGGGGAGTACGATTTGATCTTGCTGCTGATGAAGATGTTATCGATGGTCAGGGCAGGCATATCGGTTTCGTGGCCCAGGAACTAGAAAGAGTGTTTCCTGAAATGGTTTTAACTGGTGACGACGGCTATAAAGCTGTCGCCTATGACAAGATAGGTCCGGTGCTGGTAGAAGCCATAAAGGAGCAGCAGGAGCAAATTGAACAGCTTAAAGCCATCGTAGCAGGTATGAAGGAAGAGATTGCTTCGCTGCGCTCGCAATGACGGTACGACGGTGCGACGGTACGGAGGTACGACGGGGGGAGGATGGTCATTCGATGGTCATTCGATAGTCATTCAATGACTGCAAGACCTGCAAGACTGGCAAGACCTGCAAGACTGGCAAGACCTGCAAGACCTGCAAGACCTGCATGACCTGCACGACCTGTCCTTACTGATGCCGGTCGCCGGTCGCCGGATTTATTCCACTCATCAAAAAAACTTGCCTGATTCCCAATATTATCCTATATTTCAAATAATTATTTCTTAAGACAGGTCTATGTTTAACCTCAGGCTCATGTTATTCCATATTGCCCCTGCGCCACTTAGCCTTTAAGCCTCCTATTATGAAAAACTTTCTCTCTTCCCTGCATCGTGTGTCGTTCGTCGTGTGTCTTCTTGCCCTGAGCTCCGAGCCCCCCGCCCTGAGCCAGATCCCGCAGGGATTCAACTACCAGGCTGTCGCCCATAACAGCGCAGGAGCCCCGGTCATGAATACGACTATCCAGGTGAAAATGGGAATTCTTTCCGATACTGTCTCTCCGGTGATTGTATGGGAAGAACTCCATTCATCAGTACGGACCAACGCTAACGGTGTATTCAACCTCGTTATCGGCAGCGGAACTCAGGAATCAGGATCAGCTGCAAGTTTTGCTGATATTGACTGGACTGAAGGACCATTATACCTGAGAACTCAGATTTATTATCAGAGTTCATGGAATAACATGGGATACTCCCGGCTATGGTCAGTGCCGTATGCCATGGCTGCAGGTGAAATAGATGGTACTGTAAGTAAACTTTCCGTTGAAGGAGAAACAACTTTATTGGATGAAGCCCTTTTTGAGGTGAAGAACAAAGACGGGCAGACGATATTCGCTGTCTATAATGAAGGTGTCAGGATTTACGTTGACGATGGTGCAAAGGGACCGAAAGGCGGATTTGCTATAGGTGGGTTCGGATCGGAAAAGGGAACCTCTCAGAGCCTGTTTGTTGTAAACCCTGATAGTATCAGAGCATATATTGACACAAATGCAGAAAAGGGCCCAAAAGGGGGATTTGCAATTGGAGGATACGGAACAGTCAAAGCCCCTGGTGAAGAATACCTTCGTGTAACACGCGACAGTACCAGAGTATATGTAAACGAAGCCGTAAAAGGGCCTAAAGGCGGGTTCGCCATTGGAGGGTTTGGTACCACAAAAACAGATGCATCATCATTTCTGCAACTTAATCCGGAAAACTATTTTATCGGCCAGGGTGCAGGCTCTTCTATTACGACAGGATTGTTTAATTCTTTTTTGGGGTATGAGGCAGGTCTAAGCAATACTTCAGGAGATCAGAATATGTTTTTTGGATACAGAGCCGGTTATAATAACAATGAAGGATACAGCAATATATTCATTGGAGATTCTGCAGGTTATGAAAATATTTCCGGTATGAGAAATGTATTCATTGGAAATAAATCAGGACAGTTCAACACGACAGGTAGAAATAATGTTTTCCTCGGAACAGAGGCTGGATTGTCGAATACTACTGGTTTTCAAAATATTGCAATAGGAAATTGGGCAGGTTTTGGAAATTTGGGAGGTAATCGTAATATTTTTATTGGCACTTTAGCAGGATTGTCTAACACAGAAGGTATAACCAATGTTTTTATAGGAAATGGAGCAGGAGCAAATAATACAATTGGAAATCAGAATGTTTTTATTGGAAGGACTTCTGGATATTTAAATGATGAAGGCTCAAATAATGTTTATGTGGGTGTGAGTAGTGGGCTCAATATAACAACCGGATCTGATAATGTTTATTTAGGTACGAGTGCTGGTCAGGAATCTGAGAATGTAAATTCCAGCATTTTTATTGGTAAGGAATCTGGATTTAATTCGAATGGTTCCAATAATATTTTTATTGGTAATTATTCGGCAAAGCATTTTGTCGATGGTGCAGGAAATATTTTTCTTGGCGATTCTACTGGTTTCAACAGTAATAGTGGATTAAGAAATATATTTATTGGAAACAACTCAGGTTATTCAAATATCGGAAATTACAACACGTTTATAGGAAATAATGCAGGTTTTAGTAATTCCACAGGAAATGAAAATGTATTTATAGGAGACTCAGCAGGAGCAAGCAACACAACCTCCAGTTGGAATACTTTTATTGGGGAAAGTGCAGGTAAATATAATACTGTTGGCGATGGTAGTGTTTTTCTTGGTGAAGAGGCTGGAATGCATAATATATCAGGCGATTTTAATACATTCCTTGGAGCAGCTTCCGGTTGGTCGAATATTGATGGGAATAGCAACACATTTATAGGTTTATGGACAGGGGCAAATAACACTTCAGGCAGCTCTAATGTATTTGTTGGCAGGACAAGCGGTGTAAAAAACAATGGAAGTTTTAATGTATTCCTTGGTCGTGATGCAGGCTATTATAATTTCTCAGGGGAGGAAAATTTGTTTCTTGGGACAAAAACTGGTGAAATGAATACTGAAGGTAACCAAAATACTTTCGTTGGAAGAATGGCAGGTAAGAATAACCAGACGGGTTCTAATAATGTGTACCTGGGAGCTTTCGCCGGGAATGATAATAGTGAAGGAAGCGGAAATATTTTTATTGGATCCAATTCTGGTTTCTACGAACAAAACTCAAATCGTTTATATATTGAAAACAGTGATGCTGATAGCGCCAATGCACTAATTTACGGTGAGTTTGATAATAATATCCTTCGTCTTAACGCTGATGTTACAATTAGTGGGAATCTTAATATATTGACTGAATCATCTAACTTGTTTCTTGGAGATTCAGCGGGAACTGGCAACTCAGGAAATCAGAATACTTTTTTAGGAAATTATGCAGGATTTATGAACAATGCAGGTAGTTATAATCTATTCAGTGGTTACTCAGCAGGTTATAATAATACTGATGGCAGTTTTAATACATTTATTGGACGTTGTGCAGGTATAAACCAATCAACCGGATCTGATAATACATATCTTGGAACCAGTGCCGGATATAATAAGACTTCGGGTGATTTCAATCTCTTTATCGGAAGACTTGCCGGTCTGAATAATATCAACGGCAGCGGTAATGTTTTTGTTGGTTACAGGGCAGGGCAGGCAGAATTGGGATCAAACAGGCTGTATATTGAAAACAGTGAGGCAGACAATACTAACGCTCTGATATACGGTGAATTTGATAATGATATACTTATATTAAATGCCAAAGTAACTGTGAGAGACCTGGTAAATATTACTCCGGGTTCAGCACCAGCCTCACCTTCAGAAGGCGATGTCTATTATGATGATGCTTCCCATAAGCTGATGGTCTATGACGGCACTTCCTGGCAGGCGTGCTGGTAACGAAAGGCGCAGCGGCACAACGGAGGGAGGGCGAGAGTGGGAGAGTGGGGGATGGCGAGACTCTGTGAACCTCCGTGTTCTCAGTGCATTGCCATACGAAGCTTTCTTTGAACTCCGAAGCTTTAGCGGAGGAGGTAGCGTAGTATGGTCTCCGTGGTTTTTTGTTTTAGTCACCTGTAGCCCGTCACTCGTCAAAAAAACTTGACTATTTTTCTTTTTTATTCTAACTTTAAAGAAATCATTAATTTCGTTGACATGATATCACCTTCATACCTTAATGCCATTATAATATGAAAACCTTACTCTCTTCCTTCCGCCTTGCGTCGTTTGTCATGCATCGTTTGTCGTTCGTCGTGTGCCTTCTTGCTCTGAGCCCTGCGCCCCACGCCCTGAGCCAGATACCGCAAGGCTTTAATTACCAGGCCATCGCCCGCGACGCGGTATCAGGCAACCCCATCACCGAACCGGTCGACGTAAAGATCGCGATACTTTCGGATGATGACCCGGTTACTATCATCCGCGAGGAGCTCTTTACGGCAGTCGATCCTGATGAGCACGGGTTGTTCAGCATCGTGGTCGGTCAGGGCGCCTGGTCATCGGGACCGGTAACAAATTTCAGCGATATTGACTGGACAGTAACGCCGAAGTATATTCTGACCAAAATTTATTACGGAGGCGACTGGCAGAACCTTGGTCCGGCTCAACTATGGTCGGTGCCCTATGCAATGTATTCACCTTCAACAAATCCATGGTCGATGAACGGATCAAATCTTTATTATTCAGGAGGAAATGTGGGGATTGGAACATCAACTCCTCTGGCTAAACTGGAGGTCAGGGATGGTGAACTTTATCTGCCTTATTATGCTGGCAATTCAAACTTCAGGTTTTCAACAGCTTATGGTAATAGTTTTATATTCAAACCATTGGATCATGCATTACAAATACAGACAGATCATACCGGAAATCCGACAATCCTTTATTTATACAAAAGCGGACAGATAGGAATAGGGAACACTGATCCGGCATATATTCTCGATATTTCCGGTAGAGCGAGAATAAGAACAGGTGGCGGTTCTGCAGGTTTATGGCTTATGAATAATGCAAATACTCAGGATAGAGGATTTATTGGTATGTACAATGATGATCTAATGGGTTTCTATGGACCTGGTTCTGGTTGGGGACTGACAATGAATCTCAATAATGGAGATGTAGATATTAAAAATAAGATATGGATATCAAACAAAATTGTTTTATACGGTGATAATCCTGAATTACAAATATTGCCTAATAATGGAGCAGGAGACCGTAAATCATTAATTAATCTATGCGGAACATTTGGAAACGCAGAAGTTGTTGGAGATTATGGTGCAAGGAGTTTTGCGCGTATTGAAGCGGGAAGTAATGACGGACAAGCATGGGAAGGTGCTTATTTAAGGTTTCTGGGTCCGACATTCGACAACCCGAATCCTCCAAATGAGATTATGAGATTAACTTATAATGGGAATGTTGGTATCGGAACAGCCACTCCATCAGGCAGGCTGGCAGTCGGAGTCCCTTTAAATGATTGGTCTGACGAGATTCCTCTTTTTGAAGTAAAGAATAAACATGGCATTCCTGTTCTGGCAGTTTATAATAATGGTGTAAAGATCAATATAGAATATGACCCTGATGGCACCAAGGGACCAAAAGGAGGTTTCTCGATCGGAGGATATGATTATACAAAGGAATTGACCCCA
>Ga0105099_10000518_pt1 | contig 26347 bp, 16 predicted proteins | sample PPLLak3cmMay2015_2_FD_79138 | JGI IMG/M metagenome (GOLD analysis project Ga0105099, IMG submission 79138) | Freshwater sediment microbial communities from Prairie Pothole Lake near Jamestown, North Dakota, USA - PPLs Lake P8 Core (1) Depth... | ecosystem: Environmental > Aquatic > Freshwater >... | reverse complement strand
CAGATTAGATACTGTAGGAAAATTATATACGCGGCGAGCGTAGATAATTTGACGTACAGTATCTTATTCTGCTGCTTTGCGTAAAAGGTTAAAGAACTAAAGTGCCGCAAAGCCTATAAATCCAATTCCTTAATTTCCCCCCATAAAGGGGACGTTGCGACTTTGCCGGATTAAGCACCCTTTAGGTGAAAGGCTTTTATTGCTGTAGTTGTCGATTACGAGTACGATTATCCCATCGCGGGCTCTGGGACGCAGCGCGCACGAGCACGACTCCAACTGCGGAATATAGGATAACTCCTCTCTCGCGGTCGGGGCGCTGTATTTACATGCCCAACCCAGACAAGCTGGATAAGAACCTTCACGAAATAATTTTCTGCCTCGAAGTACCCTTCAGGGTGAAAAATGTCAGAAAATTATTTCTAAGGTTCTAACCCGCCGCGTATTTCCACCTCCAGCGAAATCTTTTTCCCCGCCTTAAAATCCGTCCATCAAATCAATCGCCGGTAAAAAATCCCTCTTATGCGCTTTGACTATCTGCAGGCTGGTCTCTTCGGACAGGTCTATCTGGAAATAGTTTTGGCGTGGCAGGAGTTCGCCGGATTTTGTGGTGAGGACCGTGACCACGGGTTTTGCGTACGAGGTTGCGTTTGCTTTGATCACTTTCCCTATGCTGTTGTCGCTGAGTTCCACGAGGCTGCCGACGGGAAACAGGGAGGTGTAGCAGAGCAGTGCTTTGACGAATTCACCGGAAACCAGGCCCATGCGCATCATTTTAATGATCATTTCCATGCCTGTATAGGGAAGATAGGGTTCGCGGTAGGGGCGGGGAGAGGTGAGTGCGATATAGATATCGGCGATTTGCACGATTTTGGAGAAGCAATGCGTGAGTCGTTTGTCCCTTTTTTTCGGGTAGCCGGTTGCATTTTCCCGTTCATGGCCCTGATAGGCGATATAGGGAATCGATTCCGGAAGGCGGGTTATGTTTTCCAGCAGGTGGAGGCCGAGGATCGGGTGTTTCTGTATTTCGAACAGTTCGTCTTTGGTCAGCCTTCCCTTTTTCAGATAGATATGCCGCGGGACCAGCAGCATGCCGACGTCGAAGAGCAGGGCGCCCATACCGACTTCGATAACCTGCTCCCGGTTGTAACCCCGGGACGCCGCAATATTTATGGCAAGCAGGCATACGTTGAGCGAATGGCTGTAAACATACAAAGGGTTGGCGGATCTGGTTGTCGACAAACAAATAAGAATGTTCCTGTCGGTAACAAACGTGGTGACGAATTTTTCCACGATTGATCGGATTGCCGGGCCGTCCACCGCTTCTCCGTCGGCCAGGGCGTCGAGAATGGTTTCCACCTTCCAGAGCGCCTGTTCGTACATACGCGCCATGGTGGTTTTATAGGTTTCCGTTCTGCCCGCTGGAGTCAGTTCGGTCGCATTGTCCTTGAGGCCGGGTCCGGAAGGTTGATCGGACACTCTGCCGGATTTGAACTTCGTGTCGAGGCGTTCCGCGTGCGCGCTTTTGTTAAGCTGTTCGAGACCCTCCTGGCCGGGTTTGATGTTTCTGAATGCCGGCAGCGCCAGTGCTTTCGGCATGGTTTCGGTTGCCGTGATTTTTGCATCCTCGATGAAATCCACGTCACCCAGGGCGCTGAATTCAGACGACAGAAGTTTTTTTATTTCATCCACATCGTGTTCTTCTTTGACGTAGAGCTGGGTAAAAACGCGTCGCTGCAGTAACTGTATATGCTCCGGAGTAATGATAACGCCCTGCGAGATCAGTATTTTACCGTCAGCAGTGCAGTAATCGGATTTTGCGATTGTTCCGGCCGTAAGGTCCGAGACCTGTATGCTTTTCATAGGACGTATCCTTTACATTACACGAATTTCGTGGTTTATCAGCCGGATCGTTTTCGGGCCGATGATCTCCTGGTGCACGTAATAGTGGTGCTGACCGATTTTGAAAAGAGTCCCGATCTGAGCCGAGTGCTGGATTTTGATAATCGCTTTGTCGGCATTATGTAATTTTGCGTTTATTACATTTTTTCGGTCTTCAAGCGCTTTATTCTGAGAATCATATCGTGCGATGGTATTCTTCAGTTTTGTATAGAGGAATTCTTCCTTCGGGGGCAGTTTTTTCCTGACCGCCAGGACTTGTTCCAGCCGTTTCATGGCGTCAACGAGTTTCTGCCTGTTTTCAACGATCTCGACAGCCTGTTTCTCGGTTTTTTCCAACTCTTCAAGAAGCGTAAAATCGATACCGACTTCCAGCGTGGTGAGTATGCCGCTTGCATTACCGACAACGTTGCAGGTGATGGCGTCGCGGGCAACAACGGCGCCGCCGGCAATGGAAAGCGGTTTCCCGCTTACCGTAACCGAACCGCGTGCAAAAATTTTACAGTTGAGCGCTTCCCGGGCAATATTCACATTGCTTTTTGAACGGATGGTCTGGTTTTTCATGAATCCAAGATTGACGTCGCCCTCGCTTTCGATTATTCCCTTGCCCTGGCCTATAAAGCCGTACCGGCACAGCAGATTGCCGCCGAGAGTGATTTTCGCATCTTCGATGGTGCCGCCGACCTCAAGGTCCCCGCCGCAGTTGACGGTAAACCCCGATTTTATGTCGCCTTTAATGGAAACGGATTTATCATAGGCGACATTTCCCGTTGAATAATCGACATCCCCCGCGATCACAAACCCTTCATAAATTTCAATTTTGTTGCCTTTTATTCTTACGTTTCCGTCGATCGCCGCGACCAGCACGCCCGGATCCTCGGGGCTGGGCTGGGTGTTGGCGCCTGTGGGCAGGGCGGCAGGGGTTCCTTCGGCAAACGGAATATCGTTGCCTGCAATATCTTTTCCCGGATTGCCTGTTGTCGGAGGGATCAGGCGGGCGAGTTTTTCGCCTTTGGTAACCGTATGAATGATGCTGACGTTTTTAAAATCCACCTTGCCCTGGGAGTCCTCCTTGGGTTTGAGGGATGTCTCCGCATTAAAAAAATATTCGATTCTGCCGTTTTCACCTTTAATTGGCGGAATCCCCTCCGCTATGGTTACGGGTCCCTCCGGGTATCGGCCCAACGACAGATTCTGCAAAGTATCGGCAAGAATTTCTTGCCGTATGCCAAAGGTTATTTTTTTCTCCGAAAGGAGCTCCTTGATCATTTTTTCGGCGGGCGGCATTCCGCCTTCCATCGCCGGGTGAAGAATCAGATCGGCTTTCATGCGATCAGGTGAAATCGACACTTCGGCCGTGCCGTCAAAATTGAGGGGAACCGCGCCCACGACGCCGTTGAGGTAATAGGCCAGGCCTGTGACGGTTGATCGGTAGGTGTTATCCTCTTTATTCTCTTCGACGTTGTCGCCGAGCTTTACTTCGGTTTTTATTACTTCGTCGATGGTTATTTCATCGCCATGAATACTCTGCCCGGGTATCGCCGGCGTTTTAATTTCTTTTTTGGCGATAACCATGCCCTTCTCCACCCTCTGTATCGGTATCGAGCTGTTCATCAGCTCCCAGCAACGTTTTGCCTTTTTCACCAGCTCCAGGTCTTTGGGGGCATTAATATGTTTTACCGTTAATTCCAGTTCACCCTCTTTGGCGGGAGTGGGTGGTATTCCCTGTGCGACGTTTTCAATCTCGATGATATTTTTAGATTGTTGCCACTTTTTGACCGCCTCCGCCAGAAGCGGCATATTGATCCCGAACAATATGTTGTTGTCCTGCAGTACATTTTGTAAATCATCGATGGTAAAACCTTCGTTCGGGACACCGGCCGGTTCAATTTTAAGAAACGATGACAGGCCGTTATTTTCGGACGTCACCGTAATTTTCGGCAGGGTGAATGGTTTTTCTTCCGGGGCCGCGGCGTCGGGAGTTTCAACATTGTCAATTTGTTCCTCCGGCGCGTTATCCTCGACCTCGTGACTGGGGGGCGGAGCCTCATCGTCCGGTATGACGCTCTCTTGTTCGGGGGGGAGTTCCTGCGCGATCTGTATTCTTTCAATACCGTATTTTTTCAACCGGTTTATCAGGTTTTCGGAAAGAACCGTATCGCAGTTAAGAAGGATCATGCCGTTGGGAAGAAATATATCTTCGGCCACTCTCATACCCGCAACGACATCGTTTAATGTAACAAGCATTGGAAATAAAACCTCGTAAAAAAACCTGACGGGCGGAAGAACGTCGCCCTGGTCTGCAACATCATCGTGCCGCAGACCGGCATCACCGCCATAAAATAATTATTAATAGGATAGTTATATTCTGTAACTATATTACTATACCATGGTACGACACTCTTATATCTATATCATAGAAATAGAAAATTTTCAAGAAAATATATAGTAACATTGGTATATGATTGCAAAAGTCGCTTTTCCGATAGCACTGCAGGGTATTTTCGATTATTCCATCCCTGAACAGTTCAGCACAAAGATTTTCCCGGGCGTGCCGGTGAAGGTCGATCTGAAAAACAGGAAACTGTGGGGTGTCGTGGTCGGTATGACGGAGACGTCGTCGATTCCTTCCCTGAAACCGATTCTTGAGGTTAAATCAGCTCAATGGACTGCATCAGGCCAATCCATTATCAGTCTGTATGAGTGGATGGCTGATTATTATCAGACTGACCTGGGCAGGGTATTCAAGCCGCTCATTAAAAAACGTTTTGCGCAGCTCGCGCCCAGAAAAGTAACGGTGTATCGTTTTACGGGACGTATTCCCGGCGATGTAACGAAAAAACAGATGCTGGCCATAGAGAAGATCCAATCCATGCCGGATGAGGTTACGCGGGATGCTTTGATTAAAAACTACTCGCTCTCATCCCATCAGATTACTGTATTAACGAACAACGGCGTGCTGGAAAAGAGTGAGAAGCAGGTACTGCGGGAAGCGCCGGAGCTTTCTCAAAAAAGAGCGGATGAATCCGCTGTTTTAACGCAGGAGCAGAACGCAGCCGTTGATGTAATCTGGAGCGGGAGGTCAAAGGACAACAAACCGTATTTGCTGTACGGCATAACCGGCAGCGGCAAAACGCTGGTGTATATCGATCTGGTGCAAAAAACTTTGGCAAGCGGCAGAGGAGCGATAATCCTCGTTCCCGAGATTTCGCTGACGCCGCAGACGATCAGGCGGTTTCGGGATGCGCTCGGTTCGGGGATTGCCGTGATACACAGCCGCATGTCCGAAGGCGAGCGGCGCGACAGCGTGGAAGAGATTGTTTCGGGTAATAAAAGAATTGTCATCGGCGTGCGGAGCGCTATCCTGGTGCCGATGCACGACGTCGGCATCATTATCGTGGATGAGGAGCACGACGGCAGCTATAAACAGACCGATCCGGAGCCGCGGTACCATGCGCGGGACGTGGCGGTCATGCGCGGCCGGTTGCAGAACGCCGTGGTGGTGCTGGGCAGCGCGACTCCCAGCCTGGAAAGCTATCATAATGCGATCAACGGAAAGTACAATCTGGTCAGGCTCCAGAAGCGTTTCGGCGATGCGGCCCTTCCCGCGGTAACGGTTATTGATATGAGCCGTGAGCACCGGGAGAAGAACTGGACCTTTTTGTCCCGCTGTCTGCACGGGAAGATCCGGGAAACGCTTGATCTGCAGCGGCAGGTCATCCTCCTGCTCAACCGGCGCGGTTTTTCGGTGTCTCTTATTTGCAGTGAGTGCGGCCATACGTATGTGTGCCCCAACTGCTCGGTCAATCTGGTCTATCACCGGACCGATATATCCCTGCGGTGTCATCAGTGCGGATACCGGGAGCAGGCGCCGCGCGCCTGCGGCAAATGCGGAGGGGAGCAGATCAAATATACGGGCACCGGCATTCAGAAGGTGGAGGAATTTCTGCGCGCCCAATTCCCCGACGCCCGGATCATACGAATGGATCAGGATTCCACGCGGGGCAAGGGGAATCATATCGCGATTCTGGAGGCATTTGCGGCCAGGGAGGCCGATATCCTGCTGGGGACCCAGATGGTTGCAAAAGGCCTTGACTTTCCCGGAGTACGGCTGGTCGGCGTTCTTGCGGCGGATATCGGGCTTCATTTCCCGGACTTCAGAGCCTCGGAAAAAACATTTCAGCTTCTTGCGCAGGTTGCCGGCCGCGCCGGCCGGAAGGACAATCTTGGCGAGGTTGTCATTCAGACCTATTATCCCGGCGAGCCGAGCCTGCTGTGTGCGCAAAACCATGATTTTGAGGCTTTTTACCATCATGAGATCGGAGAACGCGGAAATCTCTGTTACCCGCCGTTCAGTCGTCTGGTGAGGATTATTATGCAGGGTGAGTCGGAGTCGCTGGTAAAATCGTATATTAAAGAGGTAAAAGATGCGATCACAGCCGTACAAGGCGATGATCTGTCTGTTCTGGGTCCATCTCCGGCAATGCTTTCGCGCGTGCGGAATGTGTATCGGCACACGATACTTATCAAGTCGAAACAGCCGAAGCGGTTGCAGAAAGTCATACATCTGCTGCGCACTGAATACCGGAAGCTCCCTAAAACCGTGCGATTGATTGTTGATGTTGACCCGGTTAATATGCTTTAGTGTCTGTAATTTTGCACAAGTTTCCTCCCATAAAGGCTTTCATCCCCCTTCGCATTCGCTACGGGGGACTGTGACGCAAAGCGGGGGGACGTTGCGGCCCTGCTTCGTTAGAGACGATACAATAGTACAGGAAAGGATAGTATTGCCGATACTGTATGGAGCGTGTAAAAAGAAACAAAATTTTTTCCTGGGTATTCAAGATTGCGGTTACCCTGATTTTTCTTTTCATCGTAAATAGAAGTGTTGCACGAGATGATTTGCATCTTCTGCCGGGGCATCTTTCACTGTATCATATACTGGCTGCGGTATTTTTCAGCGTTACCGGCCTGATATTCCAGGTGAAACGATGGGAGATAATTCTTCGTTTTCAGCAATTTCAGGTCAGCAGCGCCATGGCATGGAAAACGATTCTCTGGGGAAACCTGCTTGCTTTTATTACGCCCGGAAGGCTGGGCGAACTTTTCCGGGGGCTGATGATTTCACCGCAGCGAAAGGGCGACTCTCTGTTCGCGGTTATCATCGACAAGCTGTATATCATCACCACCGTCCTGTTCACCGGGTTTGCGTGTCTTCTGATCCAGCTTCTTTTTTTCAGGATCCCCCTGACCTTCAAAATGACGCTGTTCCTTTCCGCGGCCCTGGTTATAAGTCTTGCGGGTTTCTACCTGCTGTCAACAGGCACGGTTTTTAATAAAAACCACGTTGTTTCACGCTATTTCAACACCGTGCTGTCCCACCTGCCGAGGCTCTTCACCCCGGCCGGCCGGCGGGCGCTGTACTATTCGTTTCTGGCGCAGGTGAGCCTCGTTGCCCAGACCGCCGTGCTTTTCCTCATGTTCGGATGCGGCAGCCCCGTTCTCAACGGTACGGCGGCCGGGGAGGCATACGCACTCATGCTTTTTGTACCATTTACTGTAGGAAATATGGGGGTCAGGGAAGGGGCGTTCCATCTTTTCCTGTCTCATTTGAACGTCTGCTGCGCTGCGGGCTCCGTTTCGCTGAAAGCGACGTCGCTGGGCGTGTCCCTCCTGATTCTTATCATGAATATCATCGCACCCGCCCTGACAGGGCTTTTGTGGTACCTGTTCGACATATCCCTGGGTAAAAAACCAATGGAGAGTACATGAAAAATCTGACGTATCATTCACGGTTTGCGTCACAAGTGGACCAGTGGACCCCGCTTCGTTCCCACTATCGGGGGGTTTTCGACGAGGTGGAGACAGACGCCCTTGTCCGCGCCGCGAACCATTACGATAACCGTCACAGAAGGGTTGTTATACTTGCTTTTGAAAACAGGTACGCCGCCCTTGGCGGCCTGAGCCCGGTTATCAGGTACCTCCCCAGATACCTTGCAAAGAGCGGCGAGGACGTTATTTTCATTACCCCGTTCCATAAAAACAATGCGTCGATACAGCGGGCCTGCGATCAGGGAATTATTCAGACGGCATTTTCAGGATTGCAGTGTAATGTCGGCACGTTCGAAGAATCTATTACCGGTTATACAAGCACCGACGGTGCTATAACGACCTGGTATATCGACATGCACGGTTTTTTTTGTGCGGACCAGGATCCCTATTGCTACCCTGATAAAAATGAATTGATTAAAGACGCGCTGGGATTCTGCTGCGCGGTTCCTTCTGTTTTAAAAAAAATCGGCAGGGAAAAGAGTGTGCTTGTCCATGCCAACGACTGGGAAACCGCCGCCGCGGCGTTCACCTGCAAGCTCGCCATTCTGAACGGGGTGCTCAAATCGGCAAAGGCTGTCCTTACGCTTCATAACTCATACGACGCCTACGTATCACCGGAAATGCATGCGTCCTTTTTCGGGCGCAAATCCCCGGGCCTGACCGCCCTGCAGATCAGCCTGCCTTTGCTGGACGCTCCGTTGACAACGGTAAGCGAGACCTTTGCCCACGAATTAACCCACGACCCTCTTCAAAAGGAGGTTTTCGCGGATCACCTGCAGTCTCTGTTTGCCATGAACCCGCCGGTTGGCATACGAAACGGTTTGTTTGATGCGGTAAAAAAAGATTTCGGCGCACAGACTGACCAGAAAACAGGCAGGGCGGGGAAAAAGGCTTTTCTTGAAAAAAAATCGATTCTGCGCAAAAAACTGATTGAACGCCTGAAGAATACCGATGATGAACGCATTACCGGCAGACTGGTTTTCAAAAAAAATAAGGATACTGCTCCGATTTTTTTGCTGAGCGGACGGTTGGATATGATGCAGAAGGGATATGACGTTATTTTTCACGCGTTCCGCAGGCTGGAGCGCGGTGTCGCGAAATTGATTTTCACACCCAGCAACCCGATAATAAAGAACAGTGAGAGCTTCAATTTCTTTGTCGATCATGCGCGGAAGAGCGACGGGGATATAATAATATTGCCCTATATTATTCCGGAGGACGCCTATCGGGAAATGCTTGGCGGCTCAAGCTTTCTGGTCATGCCCTCTATTTATGAGCCTTTTGGCGCTGCTACCGAAGGGTATCTCAACGGAACCCCCGTTATTGGCAGAGGAACCGGAGGACTCTGGATTCAGATAGAATCGATCAGGGCGTGCCGGATACCCGGTTATTTCCAGAATTTTTTCGGCCATGATGAAGGAATATCACCACAACCGACCGGTATTCTGTTTCATGAGGATATCCCCAAAGCGCCCGCTAAAAGCGAGTGGAGGGCGATTTTATCCGCCGCGCCTGCACAAAGGGCCGGTTCACCGCTCTACAGCGCAATGATTGAAGCCGCGCATTCGGCCTTAAAAGACGCTATTAAAATCTTCCATAATAAAGAACAATATGGTATGCTTATTGAAAACAGCTTTTCCATGCTTTCAGAGTTTTCGTGGGAAGACTCTATCGAAAAATATAAGAGAGTATATGATTGCGTTCTTCGAAGGGCGCTGTAGAGAAAAAGTCTGTTTTTTTAACGCTTATGACGATAACGGGCGGGAAATTATTTATATTTAGATATTGTAGGAAGATTATTTACGCGGTGAGCGTTATTAATTTGACGTACAGTATCTTATTCTGTTGTTAGCGTAAAAGGTTAAAGAATTTTAATCCTACGCTACGATAAAATTTTTCCAAAAAAAGTAGGACTAAAGCCCCAAAGCCTTACAACATCTTTCAAAAGTTTCCCCCCATAAAGGGGACGCTGTGGCTTTGCGGGGTTGGTATATGTTGGAACAACATTAATTTTTTATGAAAGGACCCCCGGGTTATGCCTTTTTCAACTGAGATGATACTATCTTCCACCGTTGGTTTTCTGGCGGGATGCTTTGTCACGATGCTTATCGCGATGCTGATCAATCACCTGCAGCGGAAGAAGCAGGAAAAAAGCTCTCAGCAGCGTCATCACGTAGTAAGCTCTATCGGGAGACTCTGCTCGTCGATTGAGAACGCTTTTTCATCCTACCGGGTCGGGGTCATGAACTACGAGAATCTGAGGGATGTCCTTCTGGAAAAGGTGGATCAGATAAATACGACCTTAAATACCAATATTGATATCCTTGATTCATACTATATAAAAAATATCGAGAGATTTATTGTCGACCAGAAATGCTTCCTGCTCCACGACGAGAAAGACAAACCGGCAACCACTACGGGTGAAAGCAGACGGGGTATATCCCGTGCGATACTGCAGGATATTGACCAGCTTGGCAAGGCTGAAGCAGTGGAACCCCCCGCCGCAAAAACGCCGGCCGCCAAGGCGGTCACGAGAGGCGCCACCATCGCGCAGGATTCAGCCGCACCGGCCCCGGCCGCTGTTGTGGAAAAAACGGTTGACATTGAACTGAACATTCCGGTCAGGGAACCGGAAAAGGAAAAAGAGATACCGAAGCCGGAAGAAGCAAAAGTCCGGGAGGAGGCCAGGGTCGACAGAAAAAGGAAACCGGAACCGGTTATTCCACCGGCGCCCCGCCTGGAAGTGCCTCCACCACCGCCCCGGAAGAAGGAGGAGGATGCCCGCTCGGAAGTGTTATCTGCCTTTGAAGACGGGGCTACGGCTCGTTTTTCGCTGGACACCATCAAACAATATACCGAATCAGAAGAGTCGGCTGAATTAAAAGAGGAACCTGTTCTGGATACGGTAACTGATTTTGAAGTAAACTATAAAAAAGAGGAGCGCCCCCCTTTTTCTTTTGACGAAGCAATGGGTGAACAGAAATTCAGCGAAACGGAGGCGCCATTAAGAAGCTCCGCAGATGTCGATGCGACCCAGATATATAATATTCAGGACCTCCTGGAAAAAACAAAGAAAAGGGAGGATAAAAAATCTGCGAAAGAGCGGGGAAAAGAGAAGTCCAGACCCGGGCCCGTTACACCGGAAACCGGGGAAGATACCGACGGTTTTTTTGACATAAAGCTCCCGAAAATGCCCATGCCTGAAAAGACAGCCCAGGAAGAGAAGAGGTTATCCAGAGAGGATGATCTGGTAACCGGGGATGATATTGCGGATCAATTGGATAATATGTTCGGACCCCGGAAATAGACCGAAGCCCTGCTGACATTCTCGTACCTGCGCGTGTCAGAAGACGAAGTTCCGCTGCTTTGCCGATTCATATAATACTACTGCGGCTGCGACCGAGATATTGAGTGATTGCGCCTCTGGTTTCATCGGAATTCCCACAAAGTCTGTGCAGAGTTTTTTGAGATAGGGCGGTATGCCCCGATGTTCGCCACCGGTGATGAGCACGGTCGGGCGGGTAAAATCCGTCTCATGAGGTTTTTTCTGCCCTGCCGCGTCGGCCCCGACAACGGCAAATCCTTTTTCGATCAATTTTTTTATGGCATTTTCCATATGCGGCGGTTTTGCGATCGAGATATGTTCGATCATGCCGACCGAAGCCTTTGCGACCGTGGCGTTAAGGGGGGTTGTCCCTTTGCGTTCCAGCAGAATGGCGAATACGCCGAACGCGACGCAGGAGCGGATGACCGCGCCCAGGTTTCTCGGATCTTCGATGCAGGCAGGAACAAGGATTACCGGCGGGCGTTGTACGGTATCCAGCCGTTGCAGTACGTCGTTAATATCCTCGTAGGCTTTAACCGTGCAGAGCGCGACGACGCCCTGGTGTTTCTGCGTTCCTGCAATCTGGTCCAGCTTCTGTAAAGGAACGCACTGGTAGGCGATTTTCTTTTTGTTGCACAGCTTGAGCAGCTCGAACGCATTTACGCTTGATTGATGCACGTCAAAATAGATCCGCTCTATCTGCTCGAGGCGGCTGGCAACAAGTTCCTCCACCGCATGGATTCCGTATATAATGGTATCGTCGGAAGTTTCCACGAATCTCCTTGTTTGATGCTCCGCTATTGGAGAATGGTTTTGCCGTTGCCTTATAAATTATACTATCGGGATATAATTTAAAAGGAAGATTCTTGAAATTAATATATTTTATAACAAAATATCCGGGGTTGCCTTTTAAAATAGTATAGCGTGCAACGAAGGTGACGGGAAACAAAAAAGCGAACACTGCCGGATAAAAAAGAATAGCGAAGGAAACATCCGCGTGGCATCAAAGAACGATGAAATGTCTTTCATGGACCATCTTGAGGATCTGCGATGGTGCATTATCAAGAGTTTGACCTCTCTTCTGATTTTCGCCATTCCCTGCGGCATTTACTGGAGGAAGATATTCGATATCATCATGATCTATCCTTTGCGGCTTTCCGACCCCAAGCCGGTCCTTATTTATACCAGTCCGGCAGAACCGTTTGTGCTGAGTATGAAAATAGCCGTTGCCGGCGGATTGATCCTGGGCGCGCCGTTCGTGTTCTATTTCATCTGGAAATTTATCTCGCCCGGACTGTATAAAAAAGAGAAGATACTGGTCCTTCCGGTTGTTTTGGCCGCCACCCTGTTTTTTTTAACCGGGGTTCTTTTCAGTTACTTTACCCTTCCGTACGTACTCAATTTTTTTGTAACATTTGCCCAGGGAAAGCTGGAGGCTTTTTTTAAAGCCGAGGATTATCTTGGGTTTCTTATCAAGCTTTCCCTCGCATTCGGGGTTGTATTTGAACTTCCCGTCATCTCATATATTCTTACAAAAATAGATATCATAACGCCGAAATTTCTGGTGTCGAACATCCGGTACGCAATCGTCATCATATTTATCGTTGCTGCGGTCTTAACCCCGCCGGACGTCATTTCGCAGACATTTCTTGCAGTACCGCTTATAGTGTTATACGGGATCAGCATTCTCGTTTCATACCTTGTTGCAAGGAGAAAGAAATGATTACCGGTATCGGTTTCTTTGAAATAGTATTGATTCTTGTTCTTGTTTTGATGTTTTTCGGCTCAAAAGAGATGCCTAAATTCATCAGGGAAACCGCACGGCTGATAAGCAAACTGCGTTTGTACAGCGAAAAGGTCCGTCGCGAGCTGAATGAGGTGACCAATATTGCAGACGACGTCCTGAAACCGGAAACACCCTACAATAATGAAATAAACGATAATAAGAAAAAACTGCGCGCAACCGGTATGAACAACAGAAAGGCGCTTACAAGGGAACAAAGAAAAGAGAAATCAGCGCAGATTGCAGAGCACTTTTTTTCCACGGAAGAGTTTAAAAAAGCAAAAGCGGTCATGATCTATGCGGCGACCGAAACCGAGGTTCAGACCGAAGAGAGCATCAGGACTGTTTTATCGCAGGGAAAACGCGTGATCCTGCCGTATTGCTATCAAAACAGCGCTGAATTGGGAATAGCCGAGATAAAGGAGTTTCCTGCGGATGTGTCGCCGGGCGAGTATAAAATATTGGAACCCCGTGCCGACATCAGGAATAATTTTCTTAAAAGCGATATACAGCTTGTCGTATGTCCCGGTGTCGCGTTTGATAAAAAAGGCGCCCGGCTCGGCCGCGGCAAAGGCTGCTACGATTATTTTCTGAAGGAGTTAAAGGAGAGGATAACGATCGTCGGTTTTGCTTTTCAATGCCAGATTCTTGATGAGGAGATCCCTTTTGATTACCACGATATCACCATGGATATTCTGATCACCGAGGAAGGAATAAAGCGGTTTAAGGAAAATACGAGTACCGGGTAAGGATATAATGATTCTGAAAATTGTCATACTGCTTGTCATCATTCTGCTTTTTCTGATTTTTGCAATCCTTTTTTCACCGATATTTTTACTGTTTAACAGCCGGAACAAAGAAGATCCGGGTGCAGTACTATCTATACATATAATCCACCCCCGAATAATAAAAATCACCTATAATTTTTTATCGAAACAATATGATGCGCTGTTTTTCAGCCGGATACGTTTTCCCCGGAAGGAAGCGGTGCGGGAATCTGCATCATCAGCGCCTGAAAACCTGAAAGAACCGGCTGAACAAGCCACGGCTGCCGAACCGGAACATGATATACAGGAGCATGTAACCGGTTCCCCGGAAAACCATTTTCCGAAACAGGATCAGGAATTCGAAACCGGTGCTGTGCACGAGGAAAATGCAATTATTAATAAAGATAATGATAAAACAGAAGATATACGGCACGATACCCAGCCCGAAGATGCTGATAATCCGGAAAAACCAGACAGAGACGAAAAAACAGCAAAACGTTCAAAATTTGAAAAATTCAAGGTTGTACTCCGTTTCACTTTAAACCAGAAGCGGATAGCCTTAAAAGCCCTGCAATGGATCAGAGGAGTAATATTTCGTTTGTTTGCCCTGGTCGGATTTGAGGCTGTTTATGTGCGTTTAAAGGCCGGGTTTGATGATCCGGCTCTTACCGGTCTGGTGCATGGATTTTATACCAGTATATTTTATGGCTTTGATTTGGATGATGTTAAACGGGTTACACTTGAGTTCGAGCCGGTATTCGAAAACAGGGATACATTCGATTTTTCCGGCACACTGAGTATTAAAACCTCGGTCGCCCGGCTTTTAATGCCTCTCATTTTTGCTATCCTCACTTTTCCATATATCTCCGCGTTTATTCTCTGGCGGCGGATAAGAAGGATGAAGAGGGCGCTTGAGGATTAGGGGGGATACCATTTTAGATTTTAGATTTCAGATTTCAGATTTTAAATTTTTCATATTGTCGGGCAAATTGTATATAGAAATACGGATCAAAAACAAACCCCTCAGTCCCGTAGGCACGGCATATCTATAGAAATACGGATTAAAAATAATCCCCTCAGTCCCGTAGGGACGGCATATCTATAGTGATAAGCGGAAAGCTATAAGCAACGAAATGTATTCTTTCCCCAGACCGCTACCGACAGATCTGAACAGCGACTCTTTCCAGCGATTTCCTGAATGTCATCTTGAAATAATTCCCGTTATCGTCTGTTTCAAGCCACATTTTTCCGCCATGCGCGTGGGCGACCATCCTGCAGAAGAAGAGGCCCAGCCCTTTTGAATACAGCGAGCGTTTATCTTCGATGCGCGAATATTTATCGAAGATTATCTCCCTGTCTTTTTCCGGGATTGGCGTGCCGGAACAATAGAACGACACCATATCCTCGTGGGTTTCCGCCTTCATGGTGATGATGACGCTGCCGTTTTTAGGCGCGTATTTGCTGGCATTGTTGAAAAGGTTTTGAAAAACCCGGGTAAGAAGATACTGGTCAGCCTCAAGGGCAAAAACACCCTCAGGCGGGATAATGTGCGTAGTAATATTCCGTTCCTCAAGCAGGACGTTGTCCTTGAACTGGGTGATGATTTTGCAGAGTTGTTCGTATGGTATAAACTGCTTCTTCGGCTCCAGTTTGCTCTCTTCCATTTTTCCTATATCAAGGAGATTTGACGCCAGATTAACGATGTCAAAACACCCGTTGTTTATCAGAGATAATTTTCTTTTCAATAGTTCATCGTTGAGATATTTCCGTTCCAGGTTACCGATGTTTCCTTCCATTCCTGCAGCATAATTTTTAATGTCATGAACGATAGTGCCGGTAAGAATGCTTTTCATTCTCTCCGATTCCATAATTTTTAAATTAAACTCCAGCAGCTTGTTGTTTTTCTCACGGATATCCTTAGTCTGCTCTTTCACTTTTTGCTGCAGGTACTTGTTCAGTTTTTTATATTCATCCATAAGATACGCGTTTTCCAGAAAAACGCCTGCCTGCGAAGCCAGTATCTGCGCTATTTTTTTCGATTCGTCCGTAAAAAGACCCGATACGATATTATTCCCCAGATATACACACCCCAGATAATTATCAAGATGCATCAAAGGCACACACAGAACCGAGCGTATCAGGTCGATCCGGTGGGTATCGTCTTCAAGATCAAATTGTGATTTTTCCTTTGATATGTCCCGTATCAATACGGTTTTCTTCTCCTCTTTCACCTTCTCAACCACTGCTCTGGAAAAAGGAATCTCACCGCTTTCGCGCACAGTATTGTGATGATCGATACAGATATCGCGCTTCTCGAAACGGTTGTTTCCCTCAAGGAAAAGCCACGCAAACTGCGCCCCGGTCGTGCGTATCATCGTTCCCAATATTTGCTTGAAAAGAAGGTCGATATCGTCGATCCCGGTTAAGGATGAGCTTAAATCATACAGCGTATCAACCTGGACCTGGCTTACGTTTTTATCCGATATAGTATACTCTTTCTCCTTTTCGGGCGTCATGGTCAAATTCACCAGATCAGTGTCATAATCCACCTTGCCCTTTAATCTGTCCGTCTCTAACTTCGCCCCGCAGATAAAAAACAGGCGGTACGCCTCATTATACTGATCCCGCGCCTCCCCGGGCAGATTACACTCCTCTAAAAACATAGCATAATCCCTGATAGACTTCGCCTCCTCATATCGCATATCCAGAGTATGATGCTTTTGAATGGATTTTAAGAAATACTTTTTGGCTTTTTTCTTTTTTCCTTTGAGAGCGTTGTGCCAGGCGAGATTTCGGTAATAGGCGCCCCAGTAGGCGGGGTAGCTGAGGCAGGAGAACCAGAGAATAAATAAATTTAATAAAAATTCTTTCCTAAGTTTATTATTTGAAATAGGTAATTGAGAGTTCCTATTGTTTTTTCTGTTAATAAGTTCGCTGATGATTATTTCACAAAGCATCGAATAATAAGGGACATAATACTCAGAATTAAACTCTTTCTTTTTGATAATGATTAGTAGGGGTTTTATGAGCACATAGGCCTTGGAAAGATTGTATTGTAACAGTTCAACTTTTATAATAGAAATATTGACGTCTGTTTGGCTTAGGAACGAATCTACTTGCTTAAGTAGATAATTTATTTCATCTATTTCCTTATTATTTATTTTTCCAGTAATAAGAAAATTTATATAATGCAATCCAGCCAAGGCGTTTACAAAGAAGTGCTTTTCATTCACTTTTTTGCTTAACTCAATAGTTCTGCGAATTGCTTCTCCAGCAAGTTTTAATTCTCCGCGTATCAAGTGAACCTTCCATATGGGTTCAGCGCATTGGGGTTGGCTTGAAAAATCTCCGATATTATTAAAAAGTTCTATACTTGAATTTAAATAATCTATACATTTTTCCCATCTAGAATTAAAATAGCATACAATCCCACTCATATATGATGCGAATGCATAACTATCATCGCGTTTAATACTTTTTGCTATTAATAACGATTTTTTAAGGTAGCTGAATGCTCTGCCCTTAAAAAATATTTGATATGCGCCAACACCTTGCTCACAATATGACTCAACTTTTTCTGGACAATCTTTAAGTTGGTCGGCGCGATTTAAAGCTTTGAAATGTGTATAATAAGCTAAATTCATATCTTCAAAATAACATGAATAACCTAGCTTATTAAGAATTTTTACAATTAGGTGATCTGTGTAGCTGTTTTTTTTTAATAATAAATATTTAAGACCACAAGAAAAAATAAATTGTATTGATATTTCAACTATTAATGAAATGGTTAATAAATGTCTCTTTTTAGGAATTTTTATTTTTAATTTTTCAAGAGTTTCAATAAAAAAAGGTATTGAGTTCTCAAACTCCCCCATATTGTGATAAATCGACCCAATTTTATATTTAATCTCAAGAATTTCATTTTCAGTCAAATCCACATTTTCAGCAAGAATTTTCTGAAAAGCTTTTAATGCCTCCTGATTTTTTCCGGTAAGCATTAAAACATCACCAAAAGCCATTTGTATTTTTATTAGATTAATAGTAACAGATATATTAGCATAAATGCTTTGTTTCACCATCAACAGGGTTATTTTGAAATAGTGGATAGCAACATCAAAAGCTATTTTTTCTACAGCATAGGTTGCGGCGTTGAAGCAGTATTCAATGGATTTAGTGAGGTTACTGCTTTTCAGGTAGCATTCGGTTGCGTCGAATATGTACTCTTTGTTTGACGTCATCAGGGATTCATACAGTTGCGCCAGTTTTTCATAGAGAATAAGTTGTTCTTTTTTAGGGATGCTGTTTAATATTACCTCTTTAACCTTATCATGCGTGAAAGAGTAGTGTCCGGTTAACTGACGTGTGATGAAACCAAGGGATTCGAGACGGTGTGAAATTGTTTTGGATGCTTCAGGAACGAAACTACCGAAACTTTCAATAATATTTCGATCAATCTTTCCTTCGATTAAAGAGGCTAATTTCAAATACCTCTTCTCTTCTTCATTAAGCCAGTTCAATTTGGTCAAAATAAGGGATGTTGTATCAAATTTTTCCGGCAGGGTTTTAACTTCAGGTTTTTTTAATTGCCAGCCGCGGTGTGTAAAGTGCAAGACCGAGTTGTTAACCAGATACCGGATTGCTTCAATTAAAGAAAAAGGCGAGGAGTCTGTTTTATTGGATAAAATATCGGCTAATAGATCGGTCTCCTCAATATCGCTGAAACGGGAATAGATCAGTTCCTTAATCTCATTTTTTGTAAAATATTCAATGGGTATAATGTGGGTAATTCCAATTTTTTTCAAGTCATTTCCAAAAGCATATAATTCCTGATGCTTCTTCTCAATTCTATAATTGAAAATAATCATGGATTCCGGTTTTTGCTGGAGCAGGTTCTTCAGTATGTCAAAAGTCGTCAGGTCTATCCATTGTAAATCATCGATAAACAGAATCAAGGGCTTAACGCCGCACAAAGTCTTCAACAACACGGTAAGGGCATGGTTGATAAGATCAGCCTCTTTTTCTTTTTCAACTTTACTTACCTCTTTGACTTCTTTGAAATATTGTTTTATTTCCGGTATTCTCTGGCAGATAATTCCTGAATAATCCAGGAGTTTGTCATTGATTATTTTTTTAAAATTATCGATCTCACCCTCTGGCAACGCGGATATCTTTAAAATGAATTCAAGAATAATATGCTGTAATATTGAATAGGGCTGTGTAGTGGTAAAACGGTTGCACTTGGCTGATAAAAAGAAAAAGCCCTCTTCTATGGTTTGAATCCGGAATTGATTGATGATGTATGTTTTACCGATACCGGATTTGCCGTATAACAGGAATGAGCTGAAAATGCCTCTCTGGAACTGTTCAAAGCCTTTTTTAAGCGCGGTAATTTCGTGTTCCCTGGCAACAAACAGCTTTAACCTGTTAATTGCAGCAACATTATCTGCTTCACCCACAGAAACAAGTCTGCTTTGCTTTTCATTGATATCTTCCGCTGCTATCATCAAATCATGTTTGAATCCCGAAGCTGTCTGAAAACGCTCGTCAGGGGATGGTTTTAAAGATTTAATTATAATTGCATTCAGTATTGCAGGCAGGTCTTTTATCGGTTGCACCTCAATTTTTGGAATCTTATTTACCAACTCCTCAATAGAATCATTTTCTATGGAAAACGGGAGCTTACTTGATAATAGTCGAAATAAAATTATGGCAGTACAAAAGAGGTCCGATCTGGTGTCTATTTTATATTCCGTGAGGCCAAGTTGTTCAATCGAGAGATAGGGAGGTGTTCCTATAATGGTTCCTTCCGGCAGCTTGATCGCCTCCTCTTCCGTTAAAGCATTGCCGAAATCAAGAAGCGTGACACCTTTTTCATCATCGACGAATATATTATTAGGGTTAATGTCACAATGAATTATACCCCGTAGATGAACGTATTCCAGAGCATTCAGAAGTTGAATAACAAGGTTTAATGAATCTGAACAGGTGAAGGGCATACCTTCCTGTAATAGAGCTTGTAATGTTTTACCCGGTCTGTGGGGGAAGAAAAGGTAATATTTTTTTCCATCAAAATAAGTGTCAGCCAGTTTTACAATATTGGGATGGTCAAAAGAAGATAAAATGTTGATCTCTTTCCTGAACAATATTTTTCTGTCTATTTGTTTTTTACTTGAACCCTCCCTCTCCTTAAATGATTTTAATAGGAAGTAATCCTCAGTCTCTTTTTTGCGTATAAGAGTGACTGTGTTGTATTTGGTGTCGGAAATGGTATCGAGGATGTCGAATTTTGATTTTAATGTTTCCATTTTATTTTTTTAATTATAAAAAAATTAACTTTATACAATGGTTTAAATGGAGATAATTTATATAATTATTGGTAAAATTATTCGGTAAAGTTATTTTACAATTAATTACACAATTAGTCAACTATGTTAAGAAGAAATGTTCTATAGAGAGAGAATGCCGTTTTACTGCTGCATATTGTGGTTACCTTGTTTTCAAACTACAACAGTTGGTACTATTAATTTTAAATAAATTTATTAAAATCCTTTTAATTAATTATGAAAATTGGATTAATATCCCCTAAAGGTTCTGTTTTTAAAAATGTTATAGATAATAATTTATTAAAAGAATTTTCTCATTTTGGCATTTATAAACATACTTACAGTGGTTTTGGATTAAGCTTATTAATAATTGCAGCTTTAACACCTTCATCGTATGAGATAGATTTAATTGATGAAAACTTCGAAAAGATCGATTTTTCAAAGAAATATGATCTTGTTGGAATAACGGCTATGACCCAACAAGCAACAAGGGCCTATGAAATTGCAGATATTTTTTTAAGAAATAAAATTAAAGTAGTAATTGGAGGGATTCATGCAACCGTTATGCCGCAAGAAGCCAAAGAACATGCGGACAGTGTTGTTATTGGTGAAGTTGAAGATGTGTGGCATCGTTTATTAAGCGATTTTAGAAAAAACAAACTTAAGCCATTTTATAAATCAAATAAACTGGTAGATCTAAAAGGTTCACCAACTCCAAGGTATGATCTACTTAATCCCCAATATTATAATGTAATGTGGGTTCAAGCTACAAGAGGTTGTCCACATGATTGTGAATTTTGTGCAGCATCAAAAATTTATGGAAAAAAATATAGATATAAAACTGTTGATCAAGTATTTAATGAAATCAAATTAATAACGCAAAATATTAAAAAAGTAAAAAAAGCAATACAAATTAGTTTTGCGGATGATAATTTATTTGTTAACAGAAAATTCTCAATAGAGCTAATTAATAAAATAACGCCACTTAATATTCGTTGGTTTGCACAGACAGATATTTCTATAGCAGAAGATGATGAATTACTCACTCTTTTAACGAAGAGTGGTTGTATTTGCCTTTTTATTGGTTTTGAAACTGTCGATGAACAGGGACTATTATCGATTGATCGGCATGGTTGGAAATTACGACAGTTGAAAAATTATTCAAAATATATACATAAAATCCAATCTTATGGTGTTGGTGTTCATGGGGCTTTTATTGTTGGGTTAGATAGTGATGACCATTTCATTTTTGATAAGATAAGTAATTTTATCATTGAAAATAACATGTACGATAGCCAAATAACTATTTGTACACCCTTACCGGGAACAAGGCTTAGAGAAAAGCTTGCAAATGGAAATCGATTATTGCCAACAAAATGGGAAAATTACACTATAGCAGACGTTAATTTTATTCATCCAAAACTTTCAAAAGAAGATATTGAAAAAGGGCTTATTTATATGTATAGAAAGATTAATAGTAAAGAAGTATTTATAAAGAAAATGGCTTATTTTAAAGAAATCCAAAAAAAGCTCTTAAAAAAATGAATGCCTGATCTAAACAAAAGTATTCTGCGCACAAATAATTCAATTTTAACTAATGAATAATTTTATAAAAATCGACTCCGCATTAAAATTTAATCAACATGAGATAAAACAACTACATTGTGAGTATTTAAATTGTAATCTTACTAATTTATTATCTTTCCTCAAGTTCCCCAGAAAATATACCAAAGCATCTGGGTGTCATATCTGGGATGATGAAGGCAAGGAGTATCTTGATTTTTTAGGAGGATTTGGCTCGCTTAATACGGGCCATAATCATCCCAGAATACTTGAAGCCATTGAAAAAGTTAAACATCTGCCAAATCTTCTGCAAACCTCCTTAAATCCAATGGCCGGTGCTCTTGCTCATAATCTTGCTCAAATTACCCCAGGAAAGCTCCAGAGGAGCTTTTTCTGTAACAGCGGTGCAGAGGCTGTGGAGGGTGCATTAAAACTTGCGCGTATTTCAACAGGAAAAACCAAAATCCTTTCTGCTGAAAACTCATTCCATGGAAAAACACTTGGAGCCCTATCAGCAACAGGAAAAAATAAATACCAGGAGCCTTTCAAACCGTTGGTTCCTGATTTTTATCATTTTCCATTTGGAAATATTGATGAGCTGGAAAAATTGTTAAAGAATAGAGATGTGGCGGCAGTAATTCTTGAGCCGATACAGGGAGAGGGAGGTATAATTATACCTCCGGACGGGTACCTAACAAATGTGCGCAGTTTATGTAACACATATAATGCTCTTTTGATTTTGGATGAGATCCAAACAGGACTTGGTCGTACAGGAAAGATGTTTGCCTGTGGATATGAAGGAGTTGAGCCTGATATTATGTGTTTAGCTAAATCACTTGGCGGCGGTATTTTCCCGATTGGCGCATTTATTTCAAGTGATACGGTTTGGCAGAATGGTTATAAAGAATTAGAGCGGGCAGCATTGCATAGTTCGACCTTTGGTGGAAATACTCTTGCATGCGCTGCCGGTATTGCAGCAATAGAGGTCATTAGCGAGGAGGGATTGGTAAAAAACGCATCGGATTTGGGCGAATATTTAATATCAGAATTAAAAGTGCGTTTAAAAGAGTATGGGGTGGTTAAAGATATCAGAGGAAGAGGATTATTTATTGGCATAGAGTTTAACCAGCCCAAACAGGTAAGAAATAATAATGGGATTTTTGCCAGGATTTTAAACGAATATTACGGCGCAATGGTAGCCGGGGAATTGTTAAATAAACACAATATAATTACCGCATATACATTAAATAATCCTAATGTAATCCGCTTGGAGCCTCCTTTAACAATTACACAATGTGAAATCGATGCTTTGATTAAGGCATTAGATAAGGTTGTTAGCAAGTTTGATACCTACTAAACTATGGATATATAGGTAATTTTAAACGTTGACTTCTCTTTGTCTCGTAATGGATTTACAATAGAGAAGTTTTGTATTAATATTCGTAAATTGCGGGATTTTATGATTAGAAATATTTTTTTTACACCATTTCTTTAGTTCTTCTTCTTGGTTATCATTTTCATTATTAAATTCAATTTCTGCTTTGAGAATATGACCATATAATTCTGAAAATTCTCCATAGATTTTAACACTTTTTATGTTTTTATTCATTCTTATTAATCTTTCGACTTCTAAAGGATATGCTTTTTTACCATAAATATTTAGCATGTTTTTTTTAAGACCAGTAAAATAAAGAAAACCGTCTTTATCCATTCTACCCCAATCGCCGGTATGAAGCCAGCCATGCTTTAGAGTTTTTTTTGTCGCTACGGGGTTATTGTAATAACCTTTCATGATATTATCGCCTTTTACACATATTTCACCCTCTTGTCCAATCGGCAACTCAATATTATCTTCATCCATTATTTTTATTTGGCAACATAAATACTCCCGGCCGACCGAGCTTATTTTTAAAGTGTCGCCGGTTCTGTAAGAGGAACAAACAGGAGATGCTTCAGTTAAGCCATAACCTTCGAATAAAATGTTTCCCACTGTACTTTGAAATTTGTCTCTAATAGTGTTCGACAATTTGTATCCGCCAGAGCAAAATTTATTTACACTTTGTACAATATTTTTAATATTTGGTATTTTACTTAACAATAGATAGGTTAGAGGAATAGAGTATATATTTGTAACATTATAGCATTTAATATAATTAATATAGGTTCGTATTTTTTTAAAGTCTGTAATATCTACAATTAATAATGTGCTTCCGCCAAGAATAGGTCCGATTAATCCAGCAAATATGCCAAAAGAATGAGATAGTGGTAAAAAAGGTGCTACGACTTTATCTCGCGTAATATTTTCTATGGATACACCGGATTGTCCGTCAGATAAAATATTGTTCCTGGTTAACATCACCGCCTTAGAAAAACCGTCCTCAGCATTAGTATAGACCATCATGCAAACATCTTCCAATTGCCTCGTATCCACATCAATATTATTATCTTTAAACTCTATCTCATTATTATAATCAAATTCTTCAGTTAACTTATTGAGTTTAATCATTGCATACGGCGGCGTATCCTGCATCATCTCGCCAAGTTCGATATGTTTGATATCGGGGTCAACGAGCACGCATATTTTATTCGCTTTGATTATTGCAAAGTAGGCGACGATTGTTTTAACGTGGTTATGGGCAAAGAGGTGTATAAACGGAGAGTTTGACTGTTTATTTGATTTTAAATAGAGCGTAAGTTGGTCAATCAAGTGATTGATTTGAGGAGGATAGTAGAATTTATCCTGGAATATTATCTTGTTGAATTGCAGGGGGGCAGAGAAAAAATCCATAAACACTCCCTTTTTAGTGTAGTTAAGCTGGATAAAATACTGTTGTTCAAATCATCCACGTAAAAAGATGATTTTCACACAGTAGTGAATGTTTTTTAATCTCCGTCTTGCCCCTCACAACAAATAGTACAATAAAAAATATACATCTCCAATGCATTCTAATCAAGTGATAGAATAATTATGCGGGGACAAATTATTAATATGAAATCAGCGGGGTATTCTGGGTGCTATTGGTGGAAGTTATTTGAGTTCGTTTTCAATAACGGATAAAAATTCGTTCAGCGTATTGACTTCCATGATGGAGATGGGGATTTCGATGCCAAGATCGGCTTCAAGCCGGGCTATAATGGTGACAAATTGCATCGAGTCAAGCGATATCTGTTCGCGGATATCTTTGTCCGGGTCAACGGTGGAAAGCTTGATATTGGTCTGCTTTTCAATGATAGTGAATATTTTTTTCCTGATATGTTCCTGCATGGCACCATCCTTCGATTTAATGATAAATTATATTGCACTCTATAAAATATACGAGTGAGCAGTCTACGGTCACTACGAAAGGTTTTTTTTCGTAGTGAAGTGTCGAAAATTTCAATTTTCAAATCGGCGCAAATTATTTAGAGCCTAAAGAGATTGTTGAATAAATCGATCTATTTCCGTGACGAATTTATTGGCACAATCGACAGCAATTCCAGCTTCTTTGATATCGGTCCGTGCGGTATTCAAAGAGTATATCCCTGTCGCTCATATCATGACTCCTTCCCCTCTGATGTTACCGAGCACCGGTGAGGAGCGCAACGGTGAATGCTCAATCTCGTATTTGCTGAAAATGAGGGGGGATATGTGAATAGTATATTCAAGACCGGTTTCCCAGGCTATATACCGGATTATTTCTTCACTCTCACTGGTATATCTTTCGATTTCAATAAACACATCCATGTCGGAATCGCTCGCGTTGTCCCCTCGTGCGCGAGAGCCGAAAATCCGCATCTCTATGATTGCGACCTGTTTATTACATCTGTTTTTCAGTTTTCGAGCTATTTCATAATCGAGTTCTGTCATAACAATTTCCTGCGATGAGGAAGCCAATAACAACCGGCCCGCCTGTTTTAGTGTATAGTAAGTATAATTTAAGCGATTTTAAAAAACAAGCAACGTAACATCCGCATTATATCAACATGTTATAAACGGGGAATGTGTCCAGTACTCGCAATAGTTTTTAATATCCTTTTCGGAATACAGTCTGTTTCCAACAGAGAATGAGACGGACAGGCGCGGATTTTTTTCAAACTCATGTAAGAACAGGGCGATTTTATCCCTGGTTATATTGCCCCTTCCATGGGAGCAGGGCAATGCGTTGTTCCGGGCAATGAGCATTGATTCTATCTGGCAGCCGTAGAATGTGCGGGGGGAGGCAAGGCCGATGTCGAAGCCGGGGTCGATCTCGAACGGAATGGAGGCTATGCCTCCGTGGTACAGAAATACATCGGGTCGAAGCGTGTGACCGTATTTCACGTTGAGCGGCGCGGAAGCGTCGCAGACAATGGTTTTCGGGTTGAAATCATCGACGTGAAACAGGGTTGTATAGGCGCTTGTGGTGAAAATGACGACACCGGCGCTGGCTATCGCTTCTGTATTGTTATCCGAAACAATGACATCACACGATATATCATTTTTATGTTTTTGAACCAGCTCTTTCAGAACCGGAATTCCCCGCGCGGTTACGATCATTTTCTTGACCTTGTCCCCGAAATAGGAGAAGCACCCGCTGCCGATATCACCTGACGCGCCGATGATTGCAAGCGTCTGGTCGCGCAGATCCAGGTTAAATTTCCGGGCGAGCTCTTCGATGGATTTTATAATAACCGCGGCGGTGAAGGTATTTCCTGAAGTTAATTTTACGCCGTATTTTTCTGTATACACATGCTCCAGGCCCTGCAGCAGTATCGAGGTAAAAGCGCCGAGGGATGCGATTGAGCACCCTTCCTTTGATGCGATTTCAAGCGCCTGTTCTATTTTTGTAATAATCTGTTTATGCTTTATTTCTCTCATTTCAGGCAGGAAGGGAACCAT